>Ga0209208_10003960_pt1 | contig 21107 bp, 17 predicted proteins | sample S1TSphfallax_3_FD_187694 | JGI IMG/M metagenome (GOLD analysis project Ga0209208, IMG submission 187694) | Host-associated microbial communities from peat moss isolated from Minnesota, USA - S1T2_Fd - Sphagnum fallax MG (SPAdes) (version 2) | ecosystem: Host-associated > Plants > Peat moss >...
GGAATTGGGCTCTCGAGGGGCTTGCCAACGCCGTACGGTGTTCCTCTACGAAGCCGTTAAGGAACAACGGTACGCCGTCAGTCGCTCGCACGAAGAAACGCGAAAAGCACGAGAAAAACAACCCCCAAAAAAACCCAAAAAAAAAAAAAACAAACTCTTGAGTTGCGAAAGAATCACCCACACAAGAACAAAAAGCAACAGCAGCGGGAAAGAAAGAAAGAAGGAAACGAAGGAAGGAAGGTTGTGCGACGATGGACCTCGATCTTGCAGTCGACGACCCTCGTTGAGGGAAGAAGCAAGCAGCACAAGAGACGAAGAAACAACAATTACGACTATACTCATGTTGTACTCACATTGGTTTTCTTGTGCAATATTGTCTGTAATGCAAGTTTTTAACTTTACTTTTTTTTGGGTTTGGGTGGATGTTTTTTTTTGGTTTTGTTTTCGACAGACCAAACATGTCTTATGAATATTATGTCGGATTGAAATAGTCTGGAAGTAGTGGGTGGTGGAGAGAGACGGGGGGCAGGGGAGGGAGAAACAACAAACAAGTTTTTTTTTTTTTTTTTTTGCTTTGATGGAATTGAGATGTAACCGAGTATGCATGTGATGTTTATAGTTTTTTTGCATTGGAACACCGGACAGCTCTTCGAATTGATGCGGAGGAGTATTATAAGGGTTTAAGGTTTAGGGTTTCATCATGGGGAGAACACCTGTTGGCGGAGGTCCTGCGTTCCGGTTCATCCCCTCAGAGGTGAGAGCGCATTCTAAGACCTCCTCCTTTTCCTCCTCGCCGCCCTTTTTTGTGGCCTCTTCTTTCTGGTGTCGCCTTTTACATGTAGACTTTTGACATGAGGTTTTGGGCCTTCTTTTTTGTTGTGTCCTTGATTTTAGTGCCGTTCATTTCGAGAAAAGTGGGGGGATGATGTGATTTTCAGCACTATTCGCGTCTTTCTTTGGTTTCGTGTCTCCTCATTGATTACCGCCGCAACCGAAGCTTCTGTTCAGATTACGTACTCTACTTATTTTCTATGTATCAAGCACATGGGAAGTTGATTATGGAAGCTTGATGAAATGCTTGGTAAAGAACCCCAAGGCAGTCAAAAAAATTGACCTGGTGATGGACTAGTTCAAAAAAGTTTTGCAAATTAGGGTTCGGTATCGTTAGGAATGTTATGATGTGATATATTGGTCGAGATGGTAAGAAGCAGAATAATCTGTTCCTTATGGAAGACCAGATCTGTATAGTTTGAAACCTTGCTATGTAATGCTCTTTGGAAGGACCATTACTGGTAGCAGCAATGCCGTGTGAAATATGAGATTGGATGGTGAGTAGGAGGTGTGCACATAGTTGCATTGTGCTTCTCTCTGCACATGCAGTCTCAGAGAAACAACTGAATATTACTTAATTTTCAAAGAGAGGATTGCCATACAAGTTTGTGAAAAACACTCTATTATTCCCCTATAATGGTAATTATGCAGCTCCTTGTGCTTCTTTCTGACAAGTAAAAAGTAGCTTCTCTGTTTACTACTTGGTAGATGATCATACAAGTATAGGGAAGTCAATCAATTGCTTCACAATGGTCATTGGCCAGCCCCTGTGCCTGTTTGCAGGCTTCTGAAAAGCAGATGACTATATTACAAATGTCTTTGGAACTATTGTTAGAATCAGTTGGTTGCATGGTGGTGTTGCTCACTAGTGACATTGGCAATGCAGCTTTCTGTAAGCAGGGTTTTTTTCTCCATTGTCAGTCAGTCTGCTAGGTAGAGGCCTTTCACATTTCATGGGGCTGCTGGTTTGCACAAAGAGTGATGTGACATTGGTGATGTAGCTCTCTGTAAGCAGGTTTTTTGTCTCCCTTGTGGGTCAGTCTGCTAGGCAGAAGCCTTTCGCATTTCATAGGGCTGCCGGTTTGCACAAAGAGTGATGCAAGGGTGTGTGATGACTCTAATTTGAGAACTAGAAGGAAGAGATGTGGTACAAGCTATCTATGAAGTACATCACTGACCACGCACCATGTGGCAGCAATGCTTTGTCTCAAGTTCCTGTGTTAGCAGGTTTGACAACTGTCCAATAGGCAGCTCATTAGTAGTATGTGCAACCAAGATGTTCAGCTTTAGGGGCCTTGTTAGTTGCAAACTTACAAGGAACTGCACAAGCAGATAGGTGCATGCTAGCCCTATTCTTGCTGTCGTCGGATATTGGGTTCTGAATAGTGATAGGTACAGCACACCAAAGGCTTTTTGTCTCTATTGTTGCTGGAACAGTTTGGGGTTCATGTGCTTCCCTTTAGGTTGCCGATATGGAAAAAGCGCTTGATGCAAGTAAAGGTGCAACTCCAGCCCGTACCATTGTGGAGGAACTTGCTATCAAATTCAGGTGTGCTCACCTATCCTCTTAACCATGAATTTGCTTATTGAAAACCTCCTAGTGATTGGATTTTCTTTTCTTGATATGGTGGTGCATTTCCAACAGGCAGAGGTCCTGGTGGCTCAGGTATCCCAAACCTGCTCAAGCACCTGCTGTGTACAGTTTTAGAAATACAAGCATGGATTAGACTTCTGGCACATGGGTGTACCGTTAGTGTTAGGGTTTAATTAGGTTTGAAGTCCAAAGAACTCCAAATGTTATCCCTGATCCATATGTGCTCTAATCTTTTTTGTATATACACACATGAGTAGTGGCTTCTTCTCTCTTGATATGGTGATGCATTCTGACAGGCATAGGTTTCAGGTATCCAGAAACTGCTTGAGCATCCATTGTAGAAGTACAATCATGGATTAGGGGTTCTGTCTTGAGGCCTGAAGTGCATTGTTAGGGGTAGGGTTTGACCTGTAAAGAAACCTCCAAATGCTATTTCTAATTCATACTGTGCTCCAAATCTAGTTTGTTAACATGGGGCTTAGCATCAGAGATGACCTGCTATGCTTTCATTTGAATGATATTTAGAAATCCTAGGATTACTCTCTTGCTAGAAACAACAGGAGCATATCCAGTTTGAATTCAGTTCAGAAAGGAAATTTGAGGATACTGATGCAGACCAACAAATTAATGGAAATAGGTGGCCTATAGCTCAAGGTCTTGCAGAGGCTTCAGGAATTGCATTCTAAAACATATGAGCAACCTTAACAAATATGTTCCAGGGGAACTTACTAGAATTGCAGAGAATTGAAGGTGAGACAGGTACTGGTTGAGAAACTATTCATTTCTCTGGAGTACTAGGTAGAACTGAATAGCTCAGCAACCAGTTGCAGAAGCTGAATATTTGCTTACTAATGTTGTCTTTGTTGATTGATTCAGCAATTCTCCAGAAAGGGCTGGTCAAAAACCAGTACAATCAAAGCAGGTAGTCCATCTTTTTGGCCTAGTACTAATGCGTCTGTTCTTCAGCATTGCCTGCCCCCAATTATTCTCTTTAAAGCAGCATGTCAGTAATTTCAGATTTCAGATTTTCATCACAAATCAACCAATGAGCACTACTAACTTCGATGCCTAACCACCTGTGCTTCTTCTGAACTGTGATTTTCTTGCTGGGTGGTGGCCCAATGCATGCAGGTCTGGAATTGGTTTCAAAATCGTCGTCATGCCCAGAAGGCTAAAAGTGCAAAAACGCCTGAAAAGCATAAGGCTATAGCAACAGGCAGTGAGCCTCCTAGTTCAGTAAAAGTACTAGCTCCAGCACCGGCACCGGCACCAGCACCAGCAAGTTCTCCAGGTCAGTGAGGGAAGTAGTGAGAGCGTAAGTGTCATGTAAGGTTGTATGTGAGAATTCTCTTTTGTCACCTGCTTTACATATTCTTTGAGCTGAACTGTTTATCTGACTCTTCTCATTCCCAAATCATCTAGGAAGGCTGTGTTCCTGTCAACTTTCAAAATTCTACAATATCTCCCCTCAGTTGAATCTATATGATTGAAATTTTGCTTTCTGAAAATCCTTCCTGATTGGAAATATCAGAACACCAACACAGTGGTAGCAGGTTATGCTTCTGTCATCTCTCTCAACATGCTTTTCTCGGCAGTGTATATGGAATGAGAGTTGTTTCCATTCTTGATAGACATCCAAAACTTGCAGTTTTGTATGTGCTTTATGTGGAAGGGAATTTTTTGACACCTTTGAGTGTCTATGGTGCTGTAATACTCAGGGGTATGTCCTGTTCTCTTCAAAGAATTTTGGTGTCAACAGTCCCAGATCTCAAAATCATAGATCTCAGACAAACAGCTTGAAACAATGAACCTGAAACCTGTTCCAATGCAGTGGTTGTAAGGAAGCTGAGCGAACCCAAGCAACTGGATTTTGAGGCAAAGTCAGCAAGGGATGAAGCTTGGTTAGTTCTAACAACTGCATTCTTTAAGGGTGTATTTTAGCCTAAGGTTCTACTCATATTCCTTGAGGTCTATGTAGAGTATTTACTAAATTGTGAATTATATGAAGGTTGTATATACCATGTGCAGATCCTGTGTACTATACCTGCATTTTGTGTGGGAATCTTGTTTACTTGTAAAGCACAATTGAAACAGGGTTCTTCTCTATCTAGGAAGCACTCTGCAAGTGTTTTGGCCTATACCTAGTCTGTATAGATGCTTGTCTCCACTCATCATTATTGTTAAGGGAGTTAACAAAGTCATTTTAGGGTCAGGATCCATTGCAAGCCATCTGCTATAGTTGGTTTGTATAATCCAGCAGTCACCTTTGTTATACTAACAGACAGTTATTTTAGGATCTGTCACACAGTGCAGTGTTGGTTCAAAGTCTGTTATCTTCAAATAGAGAGTGGTTCATCAGTGACCTGTTTTGAGTGACTGGTGGTGGATGCAGGTATGACGTAGCAACATTCATAAGTAAGCGCACAGGAGAGAATGGTGAGCCGGTAAGCTGAAAGACATTTTTTGGATCAACACTTTTTGAAGAATATGCTCATCAGGTCAACAGATGACATCAAGGATTGGAGTCAGTTGGATGAAAGTAAGCTGTGCCAGACGCATTCTCTGTAGTGAATTTTCCAAGACAAAAGTTGGAATGCGTCAAAGATCATGGAAGGGACTTCTACCCATGTGGATCAGGGTTATCTAACCAGTAACTAATTTATGCCCAAAATAGATACTGACCTCTCTAATGTGTTTATGTGAACCTAACAACTTTTCAAGCCCCACTCCTCATATTCCTACTCTAATCATTCCAAGATTTGATGGTTAGCCTTCTACACCTTAGAACAACTATCCCCCCTATTCTGCACTTACAGTTGGAAGTCTGTGATTCTACCTCTATTAAAGCCAATCCGGATTTTGGGATGGATGGGGACAGGAGGTGAGAGTGCGGTTTGCAGGTTTTGGTTCAGAGGAGGATGAGTGGGTCTCTGTCAAAAATTCAGTTCGGCAGCGCTCCCTTCCTTGTGAAACCACAGAGTGTGTGGCTGTTCTTCCTGGTGACCTAATTCTTTGCTTCCAGGTCTTTCTCATGAAACTTATTTTTGAAGATTGTCAATTCTAAGTCCACAAAATCTGACTGTCAGAATTTTCTGTGGAAGGGGATGCATGAGATCTTCTTAGTTACACAGATTTCATCATTAGATGACATGGAAGCATAACTAATGATGTGTTATGTCAGATGGCCTGAGGATTTCTGGATCTGCTGTGAGCTAGAGATTGTAATGGTTCTGCTGATGGCTATGAAATATTAATTATGGGTCATTGGAATGTACGGCAACCTTTCGATAAATGTAGGTTGTCAAGATTGTGACACTAAAATTTCAGTGCTATGAGAGAATGTGACAGAAGTCTTACACTTAATTACCTGTGCAATCAAAAGTGGTTGAGGTTTTGGCATGGGGTTATGATAGAGGCTTTAGTGTTCGTTACTTTTCTTTACAGGAGGGCAATGAACAGGCTCTTTACTTCGACGCAGACATTCTGGATGTTCAACGGCGACGACATGATGTCCGTGGCTGTCGCTGCCGATTTTGGGTTCGCTATCGTCATGACCAAACTGAGGTACCTAAACATTTTGACCTTATGTCATGTGATTATTCCTGCCAGAGCAATTTGTTTCTCCTTCTGACTTCTGTAGGCACATGCTGAACTGCCTTCTTCGCCAAGTAGGTTACACAACATAGTCAGTTTTCCCTTGCTTCAAAAGTGGTTGCAGCAGTATGGTTCGAAGTAGTGTGCTGATCTTGCTTTTCATGAATGGAAAGCAAGATATCAAGGCTATTTTCTTGCAGAATGATGGAAAGAAGGCAACTTTACATGCAATTGAATGTCCTTTTTGCAGGAGGTTGTGCCATTGAGGAAGGTATGCCGGAGACCTGAGACTGAATCTCGTCTTCAGCAAGCACATGAAGCTGCTGCCTTAGCAAGCAAAAATAGTTCTAAGATTCACAAAGCTGTACCTGAAGCTACTGGCAAAGTGCAGAGCATCTCCACTCCTACTAACTCTGGCAAGGCTCTGGGGCCCCCTCCTGTTTTTCCAAGCAAGGGGACAAGTGCCCCAATGTTGAATCCCAATGCTGAACTTTCTAGTACTGGAAACTTGGGTGCCCCTGCCCTTGACCTCCAAGGTGCCAAAGAAGCCAATTCATTGGCTGTTGAACACTCAAGTGCTGGAAAATCCACTGCTCAAGCTCTTGACTTGCCAGATCAGAGCAAAGTAATCACCTCCACCCTTCAGCATCCTGGAAGTGAAGCTGTTTTCACCTCTGCCTCTACTTCCACTACTGTGGTGCTAAACTTGAGGCCTAGTGGGCATGTTGATATTGAGACCCCAATTCACACCTAAGACATCACAGGGGAACACATGAGCCTTTCTCTAGATTTGGCTCCAACTCTGATGCTACTTTCACTCAGAGGTCCAACTTGAAGTATTTCACTGATTCCTTCCTCAAGTGATAGCACCACAGGTAGCAGCCTTCCTGTGTCTTTTTCAGGTGAAGCAATTGAGGCCTTTGTGAATGATGACTCTTGTTCCTGTATAGAATGCTACATTGTTCTTCACAAAGTTTCTTGTGATTGAGAGCTGTACTTCTTGATGCTTCATTTACAAATCACATTCTTCTCTTGCATCAAGGGGTGTTGAATTGCTAATCAAAGATGCTCAGTTTTGAAGTCTGATTCTTGTGAAAAATCAGCATCATATCATATTTTGAGACAATGATATCTAGCAGTTTCTGGGTTGCAAGCATGTTTTGTCCCTCAAGTTTTTCCATAAAAGTGAACCTCAGCAAGCCACCAATTGGCTGTACATATGGAGTTTTGGCCCATGTTTTTATTCCTTCTTTCCTTTGTATCTGGTTCCTGGAGAACCTGATTTCGTGTGTGTGCATCAGCAATGAGAAGCTCCCAAGACTTCTTTTCTTCTGTTAATGGACATTCTTTAGCTGGTATTTTCTTTGAAGGGTTGAAACTGTGATATACCAATATTCCTTTCTGATCGAGAATGTTGGGAACTTTGAACACATTAATCTCAATAGCTACAAATTGGGGTTTTCAGAAGGAAGATCACAGTTGTGTCTTTCATTGTGCATGAACTATGTAAGATGCTGCTGAAACTGTCACATATGAGATCATGCAACGTTAAGGTAGAACATATTTGTGAAGGTAGAGATTTTCTCAACGATCTTAATTTCATACCTGGCTTGGGTTTTGATTGCTTCACATAGAATTTTCTGAATGGATGCATGTACTTTGAATTCATTGTGCAATCTATAAAATTCAAGATCTTAACATGTCGCAACCTAAACATATTCAACATCATAAAACTTTGAATGTAAAGTATATGTGCCAATAACAATGTGAGGGGAAAACCTTGTTTATATATAAAAACAAGGATGGAAATCCATCCACAAAAAATACAAGGGATGTGGAAGCAAATGTAAACACCCGAAAGGACAATCAAGACCATCAAAATAATAGTAATGAAATGGAGGACATAACGCTAAAAGGGCATCTTCTACCACAAATTAGCTACTGATGGAGGTGCACTAGCTTGTATGTGTAAAAGAAATGAATTGTGATTAAATGTGGTAGCTCATTGAAAGAATCGTAATGATTTACGCACATTGTAGGGTTATTGGCATTCATTACCTATAATGAAATACAAACATTGAAAAGACTAAGGATGTCACAACCCTAACTTTGGGCTCACAACCAAGGCAAAGGCTTGCAAAGGTGCAGGCTAAGAAAAAAGCCTAGGAGTGTAGGAGAGTGTGAAAGAATGGATTATCAATGGACTCTCGAATTTTTAAAAAACGATTGTAGGGGTCAAAACCCATTGGATTAAGGAATTCCTTATATCATTGAAAAGCTCTTGCAACATAAATGTTTAAAATGGGCTTACATAACCAATTTGGACACTTGAAACACAAGTTATGGCCAAAAGAAGGGTTGGGAATCAAATTGGCAATTTGACTCCTGACCATTAAAAGTCAAGAATCACCTCAATTTCCTTACGTGCAAGTGACGTGTGACATGTCGTTGGAAAGTTCTTGACAAGGGTTACAACTTTTCTTTAGACCTCATCTCAATCATAAGTATGCACGTAAAGTTATGGGCCCCAAAGTCGCAAGAATCCCAATTGTGAGAATTTCGGGACTCCCACTTGGGAGTCTTGGGACAAAATGACATTTGGGTGCTGGTTCGTGGCTAGGCACAAGGTATACTATAAGGGGGAAGGTGGTGGCTTTCCCCAAGTTCGGGCCATGGTGAATCTTATGAGTTTGAATTTGCTCGTGGTTTGTCCTAGCACTAAAAGTGCTCTAACTATGCATTAACCAACTTGTTGTTTAGTTTTGTGCAAGTTTGTGTGAGTGAATGATTGCTTGTCATTAGTCCTGGTCCCATCCCAAAGCTCTAGCACGCCCCTCCACCCCCAAAATGCTGCGAGCCAAGGAACGTGCCCCAACTCCTTATTTTTCCATTGTTTTCACTTCATATTCACATTTGAGTCTATCAAGGAGCTTGGGAGTGCATCAAAAGAGGTTTGCTAATGGCAAACTACACAAACATGTATATAAAAAGTTAGAAAGGAATCAAAACAAGGATGGAAACAATCATAGGTCTTCATGGTAAGGATAATGAAGTCATTTCTTGGTGTTTCCTTTATGTAGAATCATGCCTTAGATTGAGTGGCAAATGTCGTTACATGCGTTATTGTTGTTAAAGCATGTTGCACCAAATTTGGACAAGTCAAATTAGTAATGACAACATTTGCCCAAGTTCGAAAATTGTCTTTGGTGATGACAATATCCATTCGTCTTTGTGTGTGGCGGGGGAAAAAGTGAGAAACCTCTTTCTATACATGGGTTCGACTCTCCAATGCAATAGCTACAAAGGTATCTCAAAATGTATCATGGGTTATAGTGCGTTCACTCTTGCATGGGCAACATAGCAAATGGATACCAAAATCATCAATGGTATGATCACATTGACATTGTGAAAGATGTGTAAATGTAGAATGTGGTATATTGAAACGAATATGAAATGTTATAAAAAAAATGGGCGAAGGATAAACAAAATGAAGGGGTACTAGGACAAGCTAATAACCAAGCCTTTGTTGTTGGACATGCATAGAAGCGAAGATGCGTTTGCATGACATCAAAAGAATATTTGTTAAAAGCAAAGTAAATTCTTGCTCGTGTAGTTGGTGTACCAAAGAAGACTACATTTGGGGATATGATTGCACTATTAAACTTACAAAAGGCAAGACATGTGATCGGACGACCTCAAGTAACAATGCATAGGTATCCCGTACTACGACTTGGAAAGGATAAATACCAATCTTTACATGTGCCAGTGCATCAAGAAGAGTAGGGTGATCATCCTACTAGAAACAAAAGACTGATGTGGGAACGATCAAAGCCCAACATCCTAAAACGGCAAGGGCAACACGTCAAACCACTTAGGGAATGCCTAAACCCCCTAAAGAAACAATAACATTGTCCTGATGATGAGCCAAGTGGCCCATTGTGGTGTTGAAGGATCCTAACCTTAATATTTTTTCTAACATAGCTATGGTACAAACATCACTCTTGACATAACACTACAAGATACCTAGTGATGGAAATATAGTACGTTGTAAGTAGCTTGGCCACTAAGCATAACAAAGTGAAAACATCACAAAAGCTGCATGAAGGTCTGCAAACATAGGAAGACTAATGATCATATCGAGGTCCTTTTGGAACGCCTTTGATACGAAGGACTCCACAAATGGCAAAGAACCCATTGGAGCACCTAGAATACGAACAATGGACTCAAGTGTAAGAAAACCTAGAGGAAGTGATATAAATTGGTTTAACGTTTGTGGAAACCAGGCTACACATTTCGTTGATTGCAATGAAAGTCTTAATGTTCCAAATTTTTCTTATAATCGTAAAAAAATAGGTAGCACATTCGAGGTAAGATTAATTATGCACATATCATTTACCAACTAAAGAAAAACACAAGTAAGGTGGGCTACTATAGTAGGACGAAAAGTGCAAAGATGAAATGGTGCAAACAACAATCCTCCCAAAGGATCCCCCTATCTTGTACCAAACTTGGATGAAATGACACTAAAAATCATGTGCCTAAAAGCCTCTAAAAAATATAATGAAAATGGATGTGCATAAAATTGATGAACAAATGAAAAATTTTGATCCAAGGTGTTGATAAAAAAATCACAACTCTTGAAAAATGGTTGTTTGAGATATTGAATTAATCGTGTTTTGACCATCCACCTATAATACCACCCATTCTGGATGTAGATCCAACATAGATGTAACACCATGAACCATTATCCCACACTTGCTTAATGTTGCCACCCCAAACTAATGTGGACTAAAATGTTCTGCAAATGTATCCTTGATTTGAATAACCAGTGTGTGGGCAACTAACCGATAAATCACCATTCTAATCACAACGGGTCAAACACCTCTAGCTTGTTTATCCAAAGCCAATAGTCATGATGCAACAAACAAACGTGATACTGATGGAAGAACATGACGACGAATGATGTGTTCACATATCAAAGCCATTAACATAATCATTAAGAACAAAACAATCTCGCAAAAGTTCATACACCATACTCAGGGGACCGTTAGATGAAAGACGTGGAGATTATGTCAAAGCAAAAAAAATGCCTCTTTATCCAAAACAAGATCTGTCTTTGGATGAAAATCGTTGACAAAAGAGGGGAAGTCAACCTCAGCCAATGGATGAAAATGGTGAAGGGCCGCAATGGTCTTAGTTGATGGGGCCACATGAGTGCTAGGGGCAATTGCTTGAACATGTTCCCTTACATGAGCAAGTGCTCGTGCATGACACAATTGTGTTATGGAGGTGGAGTAGGATCTAATGCCATCTTTGAAGATCTTTGGGGAGCCAACACCTAAGTTCTAATTGTGTGTTCCTTTTGTAATGTCTCCCAATCCCCTTCCACATATTGACACAAATGGGCACACATATCTTAGTGGCCTTTCTCACCACCATGTGGCAGAAATGACAAGCACCAATAATGGGCGAGCAAAAATGCATGCCAAGTTATGTTGGATGGATCGATAGTTAATCGAACCAAAGGGTTGAAGCACATTGAACCTCAACACGGAGAACATATGGAATGTGTTGGTATGAATAAAGATGTGGTAAACCAAGATGGAAAACATTAATGATATTTAATGATGCAATCCATGTCGAAGCCAAAGGAGGAGGAGACAGTAATGTTGAAGGCATCAACACCTTGGAAATTGATGATTGCCTATGTGTGGTGCATGATGTTTGGTGACGTGTTAAACTTGTTCCTACTATGTATAAGCAACCACAACTAATACAAGGAACACGCACATGCTATTGATAGAATGGATGGGCATTTGGTGTAAGTACAGATGACTAAGGAATAGCCCATGGCTGATGAGGTAGAAAAGGTGTGGAATGTGTGGACGAATTATGTGTAACTGAAGAAACTAAATCAAACAAAGTAGATGTGTTGGGAATCTAAGTGAAGGGGTAGAAATGTGTCAAGACAATCCATACAAGTCATCATGATGTTGGAATCTTACTGTGATACTCGTCGATGTTTTGATGACAATGAAACAGTTGGGCCTACCATAACAATACACACTAACGAAGCCTTACAAACAGCTTCTGGAACTACTATTAACCCAAAAACAATTATCAAATTTACCAAGGCGGAACTCGGAACTAGATTGAAATTATGCGATTCTCAAAACTGGAATTGAAATTTGAATTTTGTGAAGAATTAAAGTCGAAACAGTTTTAGTGATGGTATCAACATTTTTTAGTATGATATTATTAACAATCCTTAAATGTATATTGATTTGCCTATAGGAGTTGATTTGGAGTTACCAAAGGTCATTTTGTTGTTCAAATTATAGTAGGTTCAATTTCTCGTAGATCCAATTTCTAAGATTTTTTTCTTGGTTTATTACACCTTCATATCATGAATTAGAGTTTTTCTAATATAATTTTAAACAATTCAATTCCCTTTTTCTTTCTTTTTTTTGTTGTTGTCATTTTTTTGCAATTTCATCTTCTTTCTTGTTCTATTTCCATATTTTGTGTTATTCTACAAATGACAACATTCCATTTTGGGGAAAATCTGATTTCACCATTTTGGTGGGGTGATTCAAAAGTTGTCTAGGTCATAGAAAAATGTTTGCTACAATGTTTGGGCTTATGGCCGATTCCATACACGCCTCTATGGATGTTGTTTTTTATGATAGTAAGAAAATGATTAAGGAGATTTACCAAGTTTCGATCTTTGGAAGAAATGGATTGCATTGATTGGTCATGACTACTAGTTATATAATTGTAAAGGAACAATTTTTTAAACATTCTCAGGACACAACTATAACTCCGAGGACTACAATGTCCATTGCCAACGACACATTTCATGATGTGCATGTTAAGCAATAACATAATGATGATTCAAGGCAAGTCCCTTTGTCAAAATCAATTTTTAATGATTTGTGCGATTCATTTGATGAAGATGCGGAGCTATTTTTTTCTTTGGCTTCCAACCCTATTGTTTCGCATTCTTGTAGGCTTCTTTTGCTTCTAGCTTCCCCTTCAAGATGAAGCTTCTTGGAACAATTGCAAATCCCAACAAATCTAATGTTGTTAGTGTTCCCAAGTGTTTTAAAACAATGTCTTTAACCCCCAATGATTCAAATGAGTTGAGGACATTAAATTGTAACACTATCAACATCCAAAATGTTTTTTGTTTTTTTAAGAATTTTGATGGAGACATCCTTTTTGAACTTTCACCATTGTGTCAACTCACATGCCATTTTAGTCAAATGTAAGGGATGGATAGAAAGTTCAATGACCATGTTTGGTGCAATGTGAAGATGACCATCATTAAATATGATTTTGGATTGGGTATCCGAAGTAGCAAATGCTTGGGCCACTTGTGATTTGAAAATAACATTTGTGACTAGTTTGTTTGATCCAATTCTCAAAATGAAGTAGCTTGGAATGGCAACTTGATTCAACTTCCACATAGTGGCCAATTTGTTCTTGGTCCTCTTATTAATATAGTTGCTTACAAATTTTATGGTCAAGTGCCATTTTGTGTCCAAACATGCAAAATGCATGATTTATTATGTTGTCCACAAAACTAGACACCCTTTTAAAAACATCCATTCATTATAATATGCATGTTCATCCTATTCAAGACAACACATGTAAAAAGGCAATTGAAGACATGGTCTTGGTTGCAAGGTAGGTCTTTTTTACAAGGGTCCATGTGGCAATGTGGATTTAGTGAGGTGCATGCAACTTGTCGGTGATCTACAAAATGCATGGATGATGTTTGATCATGTCAAACACATAGAGGGATGGACCACCATGGTGTGTCACATTTAAACCCAATCTATTGTAAAGCTTTGACATTGTTGTCTACAACATGTAATTAAAAACTATAGAAGCCTTATGTGTCTTATGGAAAAAACTCAATGGGTTCATGTTCAAGTATGGAATCATTGAAACCAACTTCAAAGGATCCATGGCAAATATTGCACATGCAAATTAAAACACTATCATAATTGTCTATGGGTTTGGAGATCCTAGTGTGGAAATGGTTAACAATGAGTGAACTTGTTTATTTCATTAGACCTCATGATTTGACAAACACATGAAGTAGTTGATCTCATAGGAATATCAATACCAACATAAGGCATTGTGTTGTGAATATAAAAATGCCACATCAATGCAAAAGGTTGATATTCAATATGTTAAAATTCAATGTTGATGGTATTCTTCTAGGGTTGCCAATGAAATTGCAGTCCACAAGTTCAATAATTGGTTGAACTTTTAGCATTTTTGTGTTAAACAATGGGGAGGTTTCATTTTACATGTATTTTTTTTCCCAATCATGTTTGAATTTCATTATCCATAATTCATTTTTCATGTGACTTATTAATCTTATTTCACATGCTTGCAAAAAAAATCAATCAAAAAGCTCGTATACATGCCAACTTGTAATTTGTGGGAAACAATCCACAACATTTGCCTACAACAATGCAAGAATAGGGGTTCCTACTTGTACATTGCCACTTTTGATGATTATGTGTGATCTGTTAGAGATAATCCCTTGTATAGGGAATATTTGAGGGGTGGTCCATCCAAAAAAAGATTAAATAAAAATGAATTGTGTTTGCATAAAGCAAATGCATTTGGTGACCCTTTTGCAAATGGTAGTTGTTGTCAAAAAATATGCTTCGAGCTCCTCTTTTACATCAAAGATGTTACACTTTGAGATGAGGATGTTTTTTGATATCACAAATGATGCATAAATCTTCCTTTTAGGTCAAATGGGGATTCCTATTAACAAAATCATGTTAATTTCTTTCATTCTTCAGTCGACACAACTTCCATTCACATTAACATTATATTGAATGTCAATGGTGGTCTATGCACTAATCATGCTATAAGCAAAAAAATTATGTTCATCCACAATGGTGGGGAAGGGTGCAAAAGCCTTTGTAGACATGGTGTTTGGTGGATTGAACAATGTCCCCCAAATCAAATATTGAATGCACTACTTTGTAAAAGAACATTGATCACCATTGCAAGGTGAAAATCATATCAACAAAAACAACTAATGGTGTTCTTGCTCCATGTTATGATGGTTGGTTGTCCATCTTTAAAGGTGGTCTTAATGAGTCTCACAAATTATTGTGATGACTTAAACCATTGTGTGGGAGGTTCACAAATGAAGTATGTGGTTGATAGGCCCCTATGATTATAGTAAGGTTTGTTCAAGAAGAAGGGAAAAGAATCATTCAAAATGAGGTAACAACATTGGAAGAATCAATATGAGAGATCACGTCCATCGAAACACATTACCTTGTAATTAAAACTAAAAAAAAACCCATATATAACTATTATGCAACTATCCATTGGATATTACAACTACTATGCAACTATCCCATTAAAAAATAATGTATTAAAAAATAAATTGCCACATCAAAAAATAAATTAGTTGTATTATAGTTGCAAATGAGTTGAAAATGGGTATTCTATACAATAATTTATACACATGGTACATACATATGTAGTCAACCATGTTTGATTTTTTAAAGAATTGCATTGTAGTTGCATGTGACAACTACTTTAAATTTATTATAAATGTGTCACCAAAACAACAATTACATTGTAATTAATGTATAATGTACATACATGTGATTATGCCACATGTCCATATTTCCACCACCCATTATGGGATACATTTGCAACTAGTTTTCAATTATGATTCCCATTGATATGATTAGTATGGCCATTAGTAGACCTACCAACCTACCTACCTATGGTTATGTATGACCTACCTAGCTACTAAAATAATTATTTTTATTTTTTATTTTTTCAAAATACAATCAATATGCCATGTGGCAAAAAACAAATGTGCCATGTGTCGCAATTTTGAATCATCATTAACAATCATAATGGATGATGGAGATCAATATTTCAAAAATAATTTATGTCCAAAAATCTTCATAATGCCATGTGTCAAATTTTTATAAATGGATGACAATTAATGATGTCAACATGACATCATGGGTGTAGTTATAATGGAATTTAATAATAGTTGAAAATGAATTGTTTTGATGAGTTGCAATGAGTTGCATCATATATACGGTGAATTGCAACTCATGTAACTTGTTTGTTAAAACTCATGGCATATAAATACAGTGAGTTGCAAGTGTTATTTGCAACTCAAAAATTGAATTGCAAGGCCAGTTGCAAAACACCTTTTTTTTCATCGTGAATTTGGTTTTGTGTCTTGTGAGCAATTTAAATGTCATCTTCACAATATTTTTAATAATGAAAGTTCTATCCATTTACATCAACCATTGGATGCAAATTCTTGGCCAAAATTTTGAAATAATAAAAATATCCAATGCCTTAAAACATTCAAGTTTTTGAAGAAACATCAAACAAGTGGGAGACCCATGTATTTTGACAACAATTGTTTTTCCACCCACACAAGTGCCTTTTCCAAGGTATGGATTCATCTACAACATCACTTTTGGCACGTCCAATACCATTAAACCACATGAAGTGACAATTGGAGATTTCCCAACCTATACTTGCATGGATTTCATCACAATGATTGTAAGTTCATTGGGTGGGTGAGGGAAATGGGTGCATTACAAGCATATGCATTACATTTTTACAACATGATATGTTTTGTAGGCAAACAAAAAAGTTCATATATCATCTAATTTGGAGTTCGAATGAAATTCAACATTTATCAAGTTGTGTGAAGCAAATCGATTCTTATCCTATCTAGAGAATGAAGTAGATCCTTAAATGTCAAACTTGTTTTACTTTGAATAGATAGACATTACCATATATCTATTCAAATTTGTCTTTTGTTTTATTGTTTGGCTTTGCTCATTAATGTGAAATGCAAGATAGTTGATTCAATTTATATTGTTTAGTTTTGAAATATCATACATCCAACTTTAAATAAATCTTAAAAGTAAGATGGTTTGTATTATGTAATTAATGATTACAATTCACCTTTCATATATTTAATCCTTTCACCATAAATGGTAATGGTAGTAGTGGCAATTGACTTTGATTTGTATTTCCATTTGTGAGAATAAAAACTTGGATTTCATTTCAAAATTCATCTCGTATTACTTTGTCATGGTACAATTGAATGATCAATCACCCATTGTTCAAAAAGATCTATCTTTAATCTTTCACCTTCTACTTTTGCTTGCTCTCCTTCTCTAGTAATAGACAATCTATTAACACCAAACCCCATTAGGTTATAAACTCTTATTCTTGCATTTGTTAATTTAGGCTTTTAGTGCACCCCACATTTCACAATAATTGTGAAGTACACAACAAACAATTGTAATTGGTGATGCTTTATCAACTTTAGAATTAAAATGTTTCAAAATTGTCCATCTATTTTTCAAAGAACCAAATGCATTTTCTATGACCACCCTCCTTGAATTCATGTTGGAATCATATTTTATCTTGTCCACATTTGTAGGATTATGAGTCTTCCAATTTTTTTGTAAGTAGTTACAAATTGGATAAGTTGTATCACTAATTAAAAACGGAATGCATTTCATACCTTGAATAGTAACAACTAGTTCTTGGAAAATTTCTCGAGACTTCAATTATGCATATAGGCTACATCTCTTGAACCGCCCATCATCATGTACCCTTTTAGGTTGGTTAGCAAAAATGTTTCAAAAGATTTTGTCTACATCACACATGGCTTGCAACACAATACTATGGAACTTTTTCTTATTGAAAAAATCACCAATAGCAAGTGTAATTTTCTTGTTTAGAAGGTTTACCAAAAGAATGTGAGTTCCATCTATAGTTCCACACATGTTAGGTATACTTGTAAGATTTTCAAAATGAACAATGACATCCTTCAAGCGTTGACCTGAAGGAATACTAATGTATTTATTAAACAATTTGTCTTTGTCAATTAACACATCACAAACAATGTCAACATACTTTCTAATTGTTGATGCACCCACATTGAATCGATTGATCATATGTGTAGCACTAAATCCATGAGCAAATTGATAAATCACAATAGTTACAATCTTTTTAATCTCTAATTATGGCTTAACAGGGTTTTAACAACTTGATTGCAAAAAAGGTGTGAACTCCAAAACTAGGTTATTAAAAGCTTCAAAACTCATTCTATAATGCAACAAAAATTTCCTATCTCTTATTTCAAGTGTGGTATGCCACACATTGGTTTCCACAAGCTCCCAATGTGTGTATTGTCTAGGTTCTTTCCACCAAAAACGTGGTGGATGTCTCCTCTCATTCACACCAACCAAAAGCATTGGAAAGACATGGAATCTTATTATACTCCCATCTAAATTTGAAAGCACATTACGCACTTTAGATCTAGATGTTGCACAATCCCCCAATGTAAGAGAAAGTAATATCCAAATGAGAAATACTTGTCCAAGTGAGGCTAAATCCATGATCACAAATCTTGAAAACAACAAAAAACCCTAAAAAATGAAATGCTCTAAAACAGTCCTAAAAAAATGCAAATCCACAAAAACAAATAAACTTCTACAAACCAATTTAAATCCTTTAAAGCATGCTTTATACTCTAGAAAAAAAATTGAAAAAAAAATAGTGACCACAACTAAAAAAAACTTGGCAAAATGAGAGCTGCGCTAGACCTGCCCACTTCAGGCTAATATGCCTGCCCTCACCGCTGCATCTGCCCAGGCTATCTGCCGTCTTGCGTGGAGAACTCGAGTTAGGGTTCGAATTAGGGCTTGATGGCTCTCTTCCCTTCTCAGAGCGCTTGTTGTGGCCCATCTCTCGTCGTATTCTGCAGTGAGGACTTCTGCAGAGTTGATCACGGGGTTTGAGGCTGTTGGCGATGGCTTTGAAGTTTCTGAACAAGAAGGGATGGCACACAGGAAGTCTAAGGAATATCGAGACTGTCTGGAAAGCGGAGCAGAAGCATGAGGCGGAGCAAAAGAAGTTGGAAGAATTGAAGAAACAGATCAATGACGAGCGTGAAGCTTCAGAGTTTCGTCTCCTCCAAGAACAAGCTGGCTTGGCCCCGTAAGCAGCTTCTTGGAATGATTTCCCTCTTTGCGCTGTCTTTTTCGCCCATCCTTCTTGTAGTCTTGTAGAAAGAAATCGTCTACTGTTCGATTCTTGTTTAAGCCTGCCCCTCTCTATTTCTACCTTCTTTTATCCTTTCTCTACATCCACCAGAGGTTTTCTTCCTCAGACTTTGATCATGGAGTTGTTGCAATTAGGTTGTACCTTTGTAATGCAGATCGGCAAGCTCCCTTTCTTGCACGTAGTTTTTCCTATTTCGGATTTATCATGGATCCTTGCACGAAGCAGGGCGGCAACAAAGGTGCTGTTTCAATATGTGAAATATTTCAGAGACTGCATACTTTGGGGGCCTTTGCTATGTGTTGTTAGGGTACCAATCGCTCTACACATAGAGACCTCTATGAAGCTGCAGCTTGAATTCATCTGTGAGCTTTGCAGTGCAGGGCACCCAAACTATGTCACAATCTAGTAATTACTAGCTTTCAGGAGGTCTTCAGCTAGACAAATTTGTATATACTACTATTCATACATACTCCTGCTTATTGTTACAATTCATGCATATTACAATTTTCAGATCTCCAAGATCTCATGGCAGTTCTGTTGTGATGCTTCTTCAGATCAGAGTGCACCCAGTGCTCAGGTCATGAGAGTCTGGTTCACCAAGTTGCAAAGCCATTGTACTATAAGCTGAACTGGAACTATGGAAACTTCTTATTCATGATTTAGTTGCACATTTTTTACCCTAAGCTTAGTACCCTATACGGAAACAATTTTCATTGAAAGGTGTATAGATATGGAAGTTGTGTAAGGTATTGATGCCAATCTTAAATTTGCAGGAGGCAGGAGCGATTGGAGTTTCTGTATGATGCAGGGCTACAAGTTGGAAATACTTCATCAACAGATGAATACCTTTTGGGAAAGCCTGTGGAGGTTGCGGCAGAGGAGAATCAAATTTCCAAGGTATTAGATTCATACTCTTACTCTCACCTATTAGTCTTTGGCCCAGATCATTACCTGAGACACAGGCTGTTTTAAAGTCTTGATTTCTGGGAACTTTTAGAGTGGGAGTAGTCCTCATTTTTATACATGCAAGGACAAGAGGTTCCATTTGGAATTCATGGTTCAGATGGGGGGCTTTTACCTATGAGACTGGTTGCTCTGATTGGGATAGTCCTGTGAGAAAAAAAAACTTACACTGTCTGGTGAGCTCTTGTTTGTTTCAATCCTCCAGATATTTTTGTATTGCTGCTGGTTCTTTGTCTCCACTCTCTCCAGAAGATTCTGACTGCCCTTCACAAATGCTTGTCTATGGTAATCAGGTAGCATCAGCACCTGGTTCATTGTTTGTCGAGGAGAAACCGGTGTCTGCAAATGATACATGGAGGAAGTTGCATTCAGATCCACTGTTGTTGATCAGGCAGCAAGAGCAAGCAGCATTAGCACGCATCAAAAACAATCCTGTCAAAATGGAACAATTAAGAAAAGAGGTACAGTGCCTTCTCCATTTTGATTGTAGTTAGTATTAAGAGTATGGCTGCCTGATACACTCTGTTTCCTCGCCCACTCCACCTGTGTCCTTGCATTCCTCTTGCTCTTCCCAACTGGAGCATGGGATCTATGGACATTGCTAGGGCAGGTGTAGTTTCATTACAGCAATTACTTGCTCTTCCATAGTTATTTTGCTCCTGCATGTATTTCATTTATTTTAAAGTATGCATTTCATTGCCTTGTCAAAACTCTTGTTGTGATGTGCAGGTGGAAATGAAGAAGAAAGCTAAAGAGGTCAAGAAAAGGAAGAAAGAGGCCAAACAGCAACGTAAAGACAAAAATCGAAAGAAAAGACGCGAGAGCAGCAGTGAGGAGTCCTCAGAACCTGACCAGAGTAAAGCAAGATCTGGTAGTGCCAACTACCATGACGTTGGGACCAGAAAACGGGAAATTTACACTCACAGCAATAAGCAGGATAACTATGGAGACACACCCAATGGAAGATCACCTGACCCTAGAGATAGGAGACATAACATCAACCGATCAGATAATGCAC
>Ga0209208_10003961_pt1 | contig 21106 bp, 26 predicted proteins | sample S1TSphfallax_3_FD_187694 | JGI IMG/M metagenome (GOLD analysis project Ga0209208, IMG submission 187694) | Host-associated microbial communities from peat moss isolated from Minnesota, USA - S1T2_Fd - Sphagnum fallax MG (SPAdes) (version 2) | ecosystem: Host-associated > Plants > Peat moss >...
ATAAAAAAATTCGGGACCGCCTTTGGAGTATTAATTATTAACTTTTGGAGGTTTATTAATAAATGTACGGGGCCCGACTTGGGACCGGACCGCACATATTAACTATCACAGTTTATTAATTTAGGCAGTATTAATTTAGACAGGTTTTACTGTATTGTGGTACTTTGTTGAAATTGAAGTTTCATTTTATTCACATTCATAAATTGGAATAAATGTATTGCTTCTGAAGTTTGTTTTTGGAGGACATCAGCATTGAAATCACCTTAATAATTGTGGGACAAACGGTGAAAGAATTTCACATACATTTTTGAACAAAAATGTCATTAATGATAAAGATGGGCGCTTATAAACTACAATGATGTGGATTGTTCGACAAATGTTTTTATTAAAAGTGGCAATTATAAATTCTACTCTAAAATTTGTAATGGATTCATTTGAATCAAGTATAATAATTTTATCATATAATAACATAGTTCCTTGGCTTCCATAAATTTCAATTGATGTATACTTTGGATGGTTTGCATGTGGATGTGAAATATAATATTGTATTGTGACCCTTGTCTCATTTAAGCATAAAATATGAAATGTTTGCAAATTGTGATCTGTTTCAATATTTTCAAAAACAAGTGATAAAGATCTTGTGTTTAAAGATTGAATTATGGTGTGTGTTTTTCTAAAAGGTTGTAAAGATGAAATACACAAATGACATTGAGTTGTTGTTTTTAACTGTTGCATTTTGTCTAAAACATATTTATCAACTTTAAAATTAGCATCAATTTATGGTCCAAATAAAAATAATTTTTTTTTCCTTTTTTACACAAGATAATGATGTATAAATGAAACCATGATGATGAATTCCATTGGGATCAAATGTTAAATAATCAAGAGTCGAACCTTGAGAGCGACGAATTGTACAAGCTACAACTGGTTGTATTAAGTATTGAGTACATGTGATTACATGACTTGAATTAGCACCCGCTTGTATTTCTTTAGAAATTGGTTGTATTGGTGTCCAATGTTTTGGAATGTTGGTTGTGTATAAGTGTTGATTTTGTATCCTAGTTGTAGAACTTGTTTTGGATTATTAAAAGTAATCAATATGACGGATTCACTATCACATAATTTGGAAGCATATTGAAAAACCTTGTCAACCTTATTGAATAAACCATCATGAGTGGCATAATTACCAATACATAATTCTACAAATGTACCAACTTTGACATGGATCTTTGAATGCAAACTAGCTATTTGTGATGGGTCATTTTTTAATTTGAAATGTTTGGGGCATGTGTCATGGTGTTGGTCATTAGCATCAAAAACATATTCTTGTCCTTTTGTATTTTCAAAAACAAAATTGTTGCATTATTTTGTTGACTTATTTGTATACTACATATTAAAAAAATTCAATTCATTTGGAAGTTGGTGTAAACATATGTTATTAAAGAAGGTAATGTCTATAGGATTGTGGGTTGCGGTTTGAAATCTATTAATGACTTCAATAAATTGGTCATCACTTTTACGCATGACTTGGAAAAGTTCAAAACAATGAATATGATCTAACCAAAAGTTTAATCCTTAGGGCATCAATGTTATCAAACCTTCTTTGGAAGACCCATTTATCTCGAACAAATGGTGTTTGATACAAATCACTTGTTATTATGACATATATATTCCCAAAAAAATGATTATGTGCATGTTTAATGGATCTAAGATGAAAATCGTTAAAAGAAAATATCCTACTACCTATAAGGGAAACCTCATCCAACACCAAAAGTTGTAATTGATCATAACTTGTTGATAAAGAATTGAACCTTTTTTATAATAAAGACTATAAATGCTTACAATTTAATGGAAGGCTAAATTTAGAATGGATAATAGTGCCATCAATATTGAATGTTGTTTTGCTTATATATACCATTAAGATTGTTTTTCACTTCAAAGGATCAAAGCAAAGTTATTTGTTATGATGTTTTAACAAGCCTTGTATGAGAAGGAGTGTGAATGTTTTACCAATACTTGCTCCTCATGTGAGGAATAAATGAATTAGTTGATTAGGATACATTTTTTTCTACACATACAATCATCATAAATTACATGTTGTTCCTTGTTCAATTTATGAAACTAGGAATAAAATTTTGCATTTGGAATCAATTCATCTTTTCTTTTCTTTTTTTTGTACATGGAATAGTTGATAAAAAAACATTGAAGTTTTATGCGAAAGTTGCATCCAATATCGTAATGTTTAATTCTAATATAGTTGGTGATGGGATTTGATGAAATAATTTCTTCAACATTATCAAATTTATCCATCCAAATATTTTTATTATTTATTTGTGTTAGTTCGTGTGCACATAATTCAAAGTCATCCCAATTTTGTAACCCTTGCATCCACTTTTGGAATTTAAAATAAATTTTGAACGTACATGATTTATTAAACTTTCACAAGCGAAATATGCATCATGCCATGACTTATGTTTTCCAAGTTGTGATTCTTTTGAAGTTATAAAGGGATGGAACAACAATAATTGTGCTTGATAATAACTTTTGAGATCTCGATGTTTATTGTAAATCACATATCAAATTATTAAAGGAATCGCCATTTTTTGAAAAAGAATTCATTTAAATTACAATTTGTTACAAATTCACTTAAAGTTAAAAAATGTAAAGTTTCATAACATTTCGAATATTTATCAATCAATTATTATGTTTTGATGTCAATAGAGTTTAAGGGTAGTTCATTTAAAAATTTAATTGATTTGAACACAAATGCACGTTCAGGTTGAGGTGATGTGTTTAAAAATGAAAATGATTTAGAAGCATGATAAAGAGGTAATGACATTACTACAAAATGTGGGTGTAGTTCATTATTCCATGTTCAGAACTAGTGAATTCATTATTTCCCCATTGGGCCCCGTTCACTATGATTAGTGAATTCACTCAACATCAAGTGAAATCATTTGGCATATAAGGACACCTTTTGTTGTAGTGTGATAAAATGATATACGTTGCTAATTGGGCAGACATTTATTGTGCATTTAAAAAAACATTACATAATTTCCTAATCTTTACATTTGCATCAATATTTTCATCTTCACATTTATTAATGATGGTTTGAAATTCATTTGTGATAGATTTATCAAATTTTGTCAAAAATGATGTGTAGTAACTTGTTGTTACATGTGGGTCAAGAATAAATTGTCTATTAGTGTTGGCTTCCCGTAATGGTGCAACTTGATTAGCATAAGCATTTGTTCTATTGTGTTTCACCTTTCTTTTCAAGAAAAGGGTGGGCCATTTCAAAGATTTTATTTGTAATGTCTGACAATTTTTTTAATTTTAGAAGATGTTATAATTTCTTTTAATGGTTCTAAAGATTTTGTGTAAGGTATTTGTGGCAATGGATAATGAAAACAACAAATAACCTAACATTTCTTCCTACAAGTTCATCTATGTTTATGCATTTGTGAATCTTGCAAATGTGAAGGAACCAATGAATTGTTCGATGTTATATATTTGTTGACAAATTGTCCAATAGTTTCATTATTATCTATCTACTCCATAAATCAGGGCGTCTTTTATCCATAATAGGCCATGATCATGTTCACTCCTTTATTTTGAAATTCAATTACAAAATAAAAATCATTAATTTTGCCAAATATGGAAGAATCATTTTTTAAAAGGTTACGAAATGAAGCCATACGATGATCATAATAATGTGCACAAGTAACAAGATCAGATTGTACAAGATTTCCCATATGTTTATATTCAAGCTCATCAAAGTTTTTAAGAATGTCTATATATTTCTTCTTCAACATGTGTAAGGATGACATTAATGCAGTCCATATAGTTTTTACATTAATAAATGTTACAAAAAATGTGTGTGGGCCCAATTGGCAAATCATGGCAAATGCATCTTTTTAAAGTTTTTCCAAGTAATCAGATGATGTTCTCAAATGTGTTAAATCACAACATCCTAAATGTGACCACAATAATTATCTAAATTAAGCTTGTTTGTAATTTCTTTTGTTGTTAATATATGATCATTTAACTTGCCTTTCTGCATTTTAATCCATGAAGTAGATTTAACTTGTTGTATGAGAACTTTTATGGTTTAAAAAATAAGTTTGGAATGTGTCTAGCAAAAGAATGTTCTTTATGCATTAACTCCCATTGAGCAATATCTTGATATCGAAATTTTGCCAAAATTGTAGGTTTCTTAAGCATTCCAAAAAATAAAGTGCGATAATTACATTTTTCGCCATTTAGATCTTGAAAAAATCCAAATAGTTTATAACCCTTACCAAGGGCCACTATAATAACATTTTCATCACTCATAATTTGGTTGGTTGATAAAAAAAAATCATCAAACAATTTGTGGTATGTTTTTAAATATTTCTTCAAATTTGTCTAAAGGATCTTGTTCAATGTCCATTCCTATGTCTTGGGAATTTTTTAATTATTTTTAATTTGTTGATCTTTAGCGATGTTGAACGTGTCTTCCCACATAGGCTTCATTGAAATTTTTACATTTATATATGATGGAGTTTTCATAAGATTTCTCAAAGCTAACATCATTTGGTTTGGTTTAATGTTTCTTGATAGATATGGTGATTTATATTCTAATCTACATTTCAAAATAATATGCATTGTGGTTTCATCATATGACATATGTGGCAATAAGGGTTGTGTGTTATTTACATTGGCTAGTACATTTAAAATATTGCCTCAATTTTTATATTGACCACACCCTTCAACTTGTCAAATTTGTGTGAACACTTGTCGTGGAGCTATTAATTTTTGTTTTAATTCATGCAAGTCTAATATTGAAGAAATGATTGGATTCATTGAAATGTTATGAGGGACCAAATACTTAGGTTCCTTATTGATATTAACCAATTTTATACAAGTACACCACACAAACAATTCACCTAATAATTCAAACATGGTACATATTTTGTTAAATGTTGAACTCTTGTTTCCATGGGACAAATTTTTTGTGATTTAAACCATAACCTTTCACAAGCCACACATTCATTTGAAAATCTTTTAATTTATTTTTACATTCAATGAAATGTTTTGTTTCAATTTTTAAATGAGTATGCATCCATAGTTTTTTAATAAAAAATTTCAATAATTTTTTTAAATTTGTGGAATCCACTTTACTAGTTGTGAAAAAATTACCCATATCACTATTTGAAACTATTGTTTCATAAACACAAATTTTCTTATTAGTAGCAATATAAGATGTTTGATTAGTTATGTGATTCAATTCTTTTGGTAACTTTGTTTTTGTTTGTATTTTTTGTGATTTTCAAAGCCTTTTAAATTGATCATGTATTTTTTGTGTATTCAACATTGGATGGACATTACTTGCATAAAAAAACTTGCAATCTTTTTGAAAGAATGATGTTTATGTATTGCCATAAGATGATAAAGTTCATTATTGTGTTCATCTTTCCATTTGCAATATGTTTTTGGTTCGTTATCTTTTTCACTTGTTTCAATTGAAAATTTTCATAAATTTATAGATTCATCATTGATTGTTAAAGTATTTTATATTACAATGTTATTTATATATATTTTTAAAAGGTGGTGTACATGATATTTGATCTAATTTTACAATTGTATTTTCATAATTCAAGTTTTGTTCATGTATTAGTTATATTTCAAATTCATACATTTCTTGTAATTTTTTATATTGACACTTAATACTTTGATATATTTTAGTCAAATCTATTTAGAACTTCTTTGGTGTTTTGAGTTGATATGTTGAATATGTTTCACATTTTTTTCAATGTTAAACATTGGATCTGGATTGTCATTTTGAATTTTTTTAGCTATGGATTTAAAACTTATTCCTTGATTTTTTTCATTATATTTTTTGCAACATTTCATCATGGTCTTTGGTCCAAATAATTTATGCATTTGATGTCTTTTTTTTAATCATTACTTATGATTTTACTAATTTTTTCTTTACATTGTTTTAATTTGTTATGAAAAAAAACATTGTTTTGTTGAGGTTGAACATTGTCCATTACTCTATGTTCTTTTTTTGTGATATTGTTTATGAAATATGAATAACGTTTTTCAAGATATGTCATGGGTTTGAAATTTCCATTCATACCTTCATGATATATGTTAAATTAACTTTTCACTTACATTAAATTTTGTCCCCACATTCATGTATGGTTTGCATGTTCTTGTTGACCACATTTCCAAAGGATGTTTGATGAATTGATTTAACCAAAAGAATATTGTAAAGTTAGCCCATAAACCTCCATTGGTCGCTCCACATTCCATTCTTTATAACTAATCATTTGCATAATTAACATCATATAAACTCATTAAAAGTTTTGAACTAAGTGCATACGTAAGATAATGTTCAACTCTAGAATGTTTTGATATTAAAGCTTGTCATAAACATTGAACAAAACCTATTCTCAATGTTATACTAGATATTTTTTAATTTAACAAATAAGTAGTATAATCAAATAAACAACCACCAATAAAATATGGATAATTAGCTATTTTATTCAACCCAATATTTCCCAAAGCATTATCAATTTTTATTATTGCCATTTTAAATTTTATGCTTCAATTGGAGCTTTTGCAAGTATGGATGTTATATTATTATTTTTGAAATAATGATAATATATTTATTTATTTATAGTTCCATTTATACAAATACTTTATAAAAAATTGATTGATTTATTTATTTTTAAATTTTGAACTATTTTGATAATTTTATATATTAATTTTATAATAATAATATAATAATTATTACTATTATTATTAATTTTAAAAGGTCATTAATTACAATAAAAAATTATGAACTTTATTATGGTTATTTTGCATGCATGGGTAGAAAAACCAAAAAAATGAAATATACAATTTTTTTTGTTACGGACAAAAGTTGAAATGACCTAAGATTTTGACTTTTAGGAAATATATTAATAGTGCAAGTGATTTTTTAAGTTAAAAAAAACCTAACTTGAAGGTTACAATTGCTTTGTGAAAAAGTCTACAATATATATTTTTGTTTTATTTTGTCAAGGCTAATATTTAATAAAAATATATTGAAAAATTCTATGTGATTTCACATATATATATTAGTTCAATTAACTAAAAAGTTGAAAATTAGTTGTTTTAAAACTCAAGATTTAAAAATGAGTACAAAATAACAATGTTTAATAATGAAGTTTACTTCAAAAGAAGTTTAAACAAAATGTAAAACATGTATTTTTTGAAGTGAAAGTATTTATATTTAACAAAATACAAAAGCTACTATAAGAAAAGAATGAACAATCTACCACAAGAAAATAAGAAAACTATGTCCTATCACAAAGAAAACAACTATGATAAAAAGATTGTAGAATTGATAAATTGAAAATGTTTGAAGTTCAATTGTCTTGAGTTTTGAGATTTGCAAAAATCAAAATATGTACAAGGAAAACCTAATCCACACATGGAACACTATTGAATTAATTATGTTACAGTTCCACATAAGCAATGAGCTTCCCAATAGGGCTCAAAGAAAAAAACCCATGATAATTGACAATAAAAAACATTTGTATGACCAGGACGTGATTATGTTGGTACAAATCAAGAAAAATTTATTTGTTGACCCCAACAATTGTTTCAATTTAATTAACCTTTACAATAACATAAACTAGTGCATCGACAAATACACAAATACAACTTTTCAAATTCCCAACTAACATGCATGTGCTAGCTATTTTGTAATTATTGTTGAAATAAAGCATTGATATTTTAGACAATCAACATGTTCCACAAACATGCCTAAAAGGAGCCAAAACAAGTTTGGGCACGAATTTTTTTTCATTTACTTACATTTTAGAAGAACATGTCTAATGTTAATGCATAAAAAAATGATGCAAAGTTGCTCAAAACACATATACATAAAAAAAATAAAAATCTAAGCTTTGTTATTTTCATATGGTAAGGTAAATCTTGCATATTTGCAATGCCACATGTGGTGTAACATTTCCAATGTAAATTCCATGCAAATGTCTTAAGCATTGAATTGTGCTTTCATCGACCACTAAAGTAAATAATGTTGTTGGACTTGTTTAATAGTAGACAACCCTCATAGATGTTTTACACACATGCTTGATCAAAATTAAAGTGGGAGTTCCAATGCAAAACTCATGGGTCAAAATATCATATTCATTGTGAAATGTTGGCTGAAAGCTCAATTTACACATATTGTAAAAAGATGGATGCAACCAACATTTTTTTCATTACGATATACACACTTCAAATTATGCATCAATTAAAAATTTGATTTACTTTAATGATAAAGTCAAAAGTTACATAATTGGACATAAGAAAAATAAAAACGATCTCACAACTATGGAACCTATTGCAATTATGTCCAAGTTGTATGCAAAAAAATTCAGTATTTCTTAAAAACCATGCATGTAAACGGATGCATCTACAAGAACCAAATCTTAAAAACTTACCTACAAGTAAATGAAATAACAATGCTCCTAGACACAAAATTGTCCATGAAATTATCAAAAAATCAAAACTACAATTAGAACGTGTTGGCTTCCTATTACTCAAACCGTTTAATGAATTTATTGGAATATTATTGACTTTGTATTGTTTGGATGTCATTTGGGGAATTTCCATCAGCCACAACATGCTCAAAATGACCATCAACTTCTCCCTAAAGATGAATCAAAATAACTGCAAAGGTTGTTGTAGCCCACTTTTTGCAAATTTGTTGAATGAAAGATGTAATAGTGTCTTATGAAAGAAAGGAATGTAGACATCAACATTATCCAAGGTGTCCACCTCAGTTGATGCTATCACTTTCAATGAAATAGTCATCGATCATAAATTTGCCCCCTCCATGTATCTATGCATTTACAATATTTCAATAATGTGTTCAAGGTTAAATGTTAATTAAATGTTGATAAATAATTGACATAATGTTGTTATGGCATTGTAACACAATGTTTGATCATCACAATGTGTTACAATGCAATCACAACATCATATCAATGATTGTATCAACATTTAATTAACATTTAACCTTGAACACATTGTTAAAATGTTGTAAAATCATTAAACCGTGTAGGGGGCAAGTTTGTGAGGCCATCAAGATCTCCCTTTTCAAATTTTGCACATGTTCACATAATTTTTTTTTCAATCTTTAAATGCTTCCTTTTCATAGATTTGTCAAGATGGAAATTGATCGATGCACTTCCTATTGTCACTATAACAGTAATAAACTTATGCAAATTTGTCACATCCGCATGCAAATACGAATAAAGGGCAACCTTTTCAAAATTTCCATACTGATTTAATATAATGCATTCAAAAGCCATATCTCTGATTGTGGAGTCCAATTCATTTAGCACAACAATAGGAGGATTTATTCTCTTGTTAACCATGATGTAACAACAAAACACAATACACAAATCAACGCAAAACTCAAGATTATAAAGATTTTAATTTTTTCTTTTCACAAGAAGAAATCTTGTCCTTTTTCACCCTCACACATTGCGACTATTATCCAATTTAACTCATTTCAATTACATTTGGCCTTCTTAAGTTTGCACATGGCTTGTTTTCTCTACAGATCACACCAACTCAACTCATGATTTGATATATTTTGAAGTTAAAGAAAGTGACAACATTTGAAGTTTAAAAATATCTTCACAAATGATGAAAAATTCAATAATAATGGTGGCCAATAATAAAAAAATATGAAACATTTTGATATGCATGTGGTTGTCGTAAAAAGTTTAAATCAAAAGGTAAAAGCATTCACATATTTACTAAAATTTAAAAAGTAGCCCATTTGAATTATTGAATGTGATACATTTTTGTAAGGATATACAAATGTGACTAATGTAGTCCTTTGTTTCCTTATCTTACGAAATACTTAACAAAAGATCTAGCATGTTATTATCAACCTTGAAACATAATTATGTAATGGCTTCATATGGCTTCAAACAAACCAATGCTCTAGTCTAAACTATCCATGATTTTATTAATAAATGGAACAACAATCCATTCTATGTTGAGATTGTCAATATACAAACATACAACCATAAATAAATCCAATTCAATAACAAACATATGGCCCAATATACAATATATCATTATTGACAAAATATCAATGATAAATTGCACTTTGCTTACCACCATACATTTAAAACTACACAAATTTAAATCTAACATTTTACGATTTTGGAGGAATCAACACAATGTTCATGGGACATTTTTTGCAATTTCCTTTAATCACTTGCACACCATTATATTCAACAAATATCCAACCAATTTTTACTTTCACAAAATTAATTCAAAAACATTTCATGGGTAAAAACCTTTGGGAAAATTATGTTAAACCAAATAATATTGTTTTAATGAAAAAAATGAAACAACACAAAGGTAGAAAATATGCAATTCTTTTAAAAAACTTCAAATTAGTAATATTCTAAATTCAAATTTTGAATTCTTACAAATATTTTTCCTCTCTACTTCAATGTGAACATATTTGATGATCCATGGAAAACAACTTTCATTGTCCCTCGTAATAAATTTTGAAATGCCAGCAATCATTATATGATACATATGCATTCAAAAACAACAAAATGAGAATGTTACATTGTTGTAACAACTAATGCATATAAAAAAGTCCAATAAGTAACAATATCAAATAAATTATAAGGTAATCACAAATAAAATTAGATATTTAATTCCTTTCCTCAAAATTTACAAAGGAATGAAAATGATTATATTAAAAAAATTACATCTTAAACAAAAATTTGTTAATGGAAGTATTGACTATATTAAAAATATATCCCTCACAAATGTTAAATGGATAAAAAAGATGTAACCATGTGTCCCCCTATCAATATTCTAGTTAATTTTAATGAATTCATTAAAAAAAAATTAGTCTACAAAACATAACATTCAAAGGCCTCTCTCAAAACGTCATACCAATATCAAGGAACTTGATAGTATCATCACCACATATCGGAGTCACACACTTTCAAAGCATTCACAAGCAATAAATATCAACTAATAATTGGCCTAACTTTTTATCTCACATATATTTCAAAACACGAAGACAAACATTTGACGATTTACAAAATGATACAATACAATTATCAATTAACATAAATCAATGTTGAACATCTATTGTACAAATATGCAAATGCCATGCAGCAAACAAACAAACAAACAATTCATCATGTGGGGGTTTTCACAATAGCATATGTGATTGATATAACATTCAGACTAAATTACAAATAATCTATTTATAATGTGCCACAAATATGTGATTACATTTGTATAACAACATAAACAATTAAAAATATATCTCGATTCTCTAAACATTGATTGTACTTTTATGCAACCCCAAACACTTTGATCCTAACACAACATATGAGCACATTGTTGATTGTCACTTGTAGTGCACATAGAGCACAAGTTAATTTTTTAGGGTTTAGGATTGAAATTCAAAATCTAATAACCTACCTACACTAAATGACCTTATTATCATCTAAGTAGGTTATCAATCTTTAAACAATAATACATTATATATATATAAATAAATTATTTAAATTAAATTAAATTATTAAAAAATAAAATAAAATAAAATAAAAAATTAAAAAAAAAAACCTTATAGGCTATGAATATAGAGAGTATAACCAACAAGTTAACCGGTGGCTCTCACCCTGATATTGGAAAACCTACCCTTGTGTGTAAATCGACGGTCATTACTGAACTTTATTTAATAACCTACCCGGAACCTCATTTTGATATTGATAACCTGAGAGGCCCCAGAAATTCCGACCTACCTACCTGGCGGTTATTTAGAAAGAAATATCCGGCCAGCACTGGTCCGGACGCATTTATCACGACAGCGGTGCCCTAATCGCCGTAGCCGACAAGGTCGCAAAGTTCGCAAGGAGAAGAGATCTGAAGGAAACACAAGAGTGTTCCCATTTTGCTCTCTTCTCTTGCGCTTGTTGCTCTGCGTGGCGTTTGCCTTAGCTTCGTTGAAACCGTCGTCGCCTTTTTCTTCCTTCATTTGCACCTCCGTCGCTTGAAGCCCGCATCATAGCTATGGCTTCACAAGTCCCGCCTGGTGTTCCTGTGGACAGAGAACAGGCACTTTTCTCACTCTCTCTCTCTCTCTCTCTCACTTCGTCTTGCTTGCAATTGTTTCCTGCTGAGGTTTACACAAGGCAGTTCTGATGGACCTCATGTGTGTGGTGTCTGGGATGGGGGGAGTTGCAGATATTTGGAATGGCACAGCAGGAGATGGAGTATAGAGTCGATCTCTTCAATAAGTGAGCTGCTCATACTCTGCATCCTTCTTTATGTCCTACACTGGGCTAAATGTCTTCCCTTGTGAGTGTTCTTCTAAGATTTCAGTTTTTCCAAGAGAATAGAATGCAGCGGAATTGCGTGCTGTTGCAAGCAAGCTCTCATTCGGCGCTGAGTATGATGATAACTGATCAAACCTGATGGGAGGGGGCGCAGGCTTACACAGACGTGCTTCGACAAGTGCGTTGAAAGAAAGTGAGTGCTCGTTGTTTGGAAGTCTTTCGTTGTGCGTTGAAGGCTGTCTACATTTCTGCCTGAAGTCTCAACGCCGTTTCGATTAGGGGTTTCTTGCAGACATGAAGTTAATAAACAGGGATAACGGATTAGCAAGGAGCATGCTGCATTTTTTTAGTGGTAATCAACAGGGATAGCAGATTTGCAAGGTTCATACTGCTAAAGTTTGGTGTCTTCTCCAATTTTTCACGTGTTAAGATCATCCGTGCGGTGCACATGAAGTGCATTGCAACGGCCAACTCTTCGTATTATTACTCTCTTGGAAGTTCCATTGACCTAGCCACTTTGTAGCAGGCAGTAGGATGTCGAAAATGCAATCATGTTTCTATGAGGATAATTTGTGGGCAATGAAGTTGAAAACTGTCTATTTCTCTGGTTTTTCCTCTAGATGAAGAATTGGTTTTTGGCAAAGTACAGGTACAAGGAGGCAGATCTGAATGTGGGAGAGAACAGCTGCATTGATCGTTGTGTGGCAAAATACTGGCAGGTACATCCCACCACAAAACCCTGTTTCTGAGAACGACGAGTTCTGTTTCCCTACATCCCTGTACTGACAGAACATGTCAATTAGCTAGTTTCTGCACACAATAGAGGGTGACTTGGTCTGAGTCCAGTAATGTACAAGGCCAAAATTTTTATCCAAATAGTGTTTTTTCTCAATATCAGCATGCCAGAGGATATTTGCTTTCTGTTTGAGCAGAATGGAAGTCACCATTGATATGATGGGGGTTACTTAAATTTCTAAACATCAGATATCTCAAGACTATTGACTGATCCTGTACAACCAAGAAGCCTTATTAAACCAGACACGTTTGACAGCTTATGTCAATTGGTTTGGATTACACCTCTTCATGTTGGGTATATGCAAGTGAAGAGATCCACGAGAAGTATCAAGAATGCCTGGAATTCACAACATGCAACAGAAAACCTTGGCCAATCTTGTTTCAAGTTTTCAACATGGCCAAGGACTTGAGGGCTAAGGGGCTGCCCTGATCTGGCCTGAAGTTCAAAAAATATGTCCTTGAGACTTGAGGCTTTAGATCCTGCTATTAGCAAGATCTTTTGTACAGTCTGATGTAGAGAATAAAGTACTGATTGAAGTGTAGGACACAGTGGATCTGCTCAGTTGATGTTTGATGTTGGATCATGGTAACTTAATGAGGGTCTCATGGAGTAGTTTGCTTGTTTTAACCCCCACAGCATTTAACCTCTTTTTTCCAGGTTTTGATATCTTCATTCTAGCTGCAGCATTTAAAGAGCATTGTTGTCAGTAGTGCATTCACCATGTTAGTTTGACTGTCCTGTTTGCTATCTCTTACCTTTTCTTTCCTTTTCCTGACCTTGTATGTTGTTGTGTGCAGGTGACAGGCATTGTTGGACAGATGCTGGGATCAAATAGATCTCCTCTTGGCTAACCTAATAGAAATGAGCAAGTTTTCTTTGCACTTGCATACCCAAGGTGAAGGCCTTCCCTCAAGCTTAGTGTGCAGGAGGCTATAAGGGAGGGAGGAAGTTTACTACAAATTTTCTGTTTTAGCAATTTGCAGGCTCTTAAATTTTTGCTCAGATAAACTGTCTTCATTAGGTGTAGCAATTTAACTGGTGAAAGTCATTGAACATGGCTCCATGCAAAGTGAAAATCCCTGGTTGTGTGCAAGACATTTTGTCAATATCAGCATATGGTAGATCTACTTTTTATTTCCATGAAGCATCGGATGCAGTTGCTCTGGATTCAGTGTGGCATGTTCTGTCAAAATTGTTGGATAATAGAACTGCAATAGGAACAAAGTGAACATACTTCACATTGTCCAAGTCCCAATCATTAAACTAGTGAAGAATCAAACGGAGCAACAAAGTTTTGAACTCACTTTTCTCAATTGCAGTGGTATTGAAGACTGTTTGATCTACCGAAGACTCTGTAGGCAACGAAAGGCAAATTGACCTCTGCAATGGCCACAATTAGAGGTATGTTGGTGGTGATGCTGTGGCATGGTGTTGAATGAACTCCCTTCGTATTGGTGGTGGGCTATTATCAGAAACAGGAACAGACTGCTGGTGGTTGTCAGAGAGGTTCTTAGGGCTCATAACCATGATTCTCAAAAATCAGAGAACTAATGGTTCTTCCAGTCTGACTTCCACCCCCCCAAAACCGGATTGGTGGTTCTTTGATTCTGAAATGATGTTAAAAACTGGAAACAGTGGTGATTAAAAGATCAAATAACCTCTGTCTATATCTGCTGCCATATGAACATATAGAAGAGACATTGGTGAACTTGAACCTAGGTACACAAACACGTTGATTTGTATTTTGATCTATCGAATTCAAAATGTGACAATTTGAAGTCGGTGACAACACAGGAAATGAAGGCAAAGTGCAAATTTGTGTGAGGGATATCATTATCAAATGCTAAGTCATAATAGATTCAGTCAATTTTGTGGCTGAAACGACTTGTCTGTCTTGATTGTAGCCAAATTTTTCCAGTGTCCATTTTGACTGAAAAATCAGTCATAAAAGTCAACATATAAACACATAAATGTAGTGGTGTTCAGTTTTGGTAAATGTTATTTCCTTTTTTTGTTTTTATTTTGGATTTTTTGAGATTTTTTGTTGTTTTTCCTCTTTTGTTTTGTATTAGTTTCTTTTCTAACTTTCTATTTTTGTTTTATGCTTATTTTCTTATTTTTTTGGGTCATTTTTGGTTTTTTCTGTTTTGTTTGTTTCTAGTTTGTTTTTGTTTTTAATATATTTTTTGTTTAGGGTGTGCAAGATTTTAATGTAATACAACAAATACCCTCCCTTATAAATTCCTTTTTTTTCTTTGTGGTGATGAGAGAGAAAAATGAGCGATTTTTTTATTTATTTTTTCTAAACCCTAAACCCCATTTCTTATATCTGTAAACCCTTTGTTTGTAAATCTTTTTTCCTTATTTGTAAGTAATTTCTCATTTTTTCGTTATAAAAGTGATTGTAAGTTGGTATAGAAAGTAATCGTTTTTGAATTAGCTTTGGACATATTTTTGTGAAAACTGTGAATGGGTCAGTTCTCTCAATTTTGTAAACTTAAATAAGTAGAAATCCAAAGAATGAAATTAAAAAACTAATGAAAATGAACTAAAAAAAATTTCATGTTCAAAGAAAATCTTGGAGACCTCATGGAAGAATTTTTTTATGGTGGAGCTTTTAATTGTGTAAATGATAATGCAAAAGTTGATTTTGAAAATGCACAAATCATGCAGTGCATATTTTGTTATAAAAATCCAATAACTACAACAAATCTAAGAACACAAGTAAAAAAAAGATTAATTTTTTATTACAAAACAAATGGAATAACCACTCTTCAAAAACATGTGGATGTAGATCATATTGTTATTGCAAAGAGAATTGAAAAAGAAGTGAATAATTTATTAAAAGAAATTGAAGAAAAAAAACTTGTAATTTTTTTTTAGAACATCAATTTAAAAAATAATTGTTATGGTTTTTCAAAAAGGAAGATGTGTCAAATAAAGAATTTCTTGAGGACTTTGATTTTTTGATTGTCAAATTTTTTTTACCAATTCAATTTGTGAAAAGTATTTGAATAAAATGTTTGGTTTTACATTTATGTTCAAAGTTCTTCAGATTTTCAATATTTTTATAATTAAAAAAAATTGAACTTTTGAATTGAATAGTAATACTAATAATTTTATTGTTGTTTTATGTGTAGGTTTGCAAATAAGATTATTATGTTTCAAGAGGCATTATAATTTTCTTTTGCAATTGTGCTATGTTACAACAAATGGATTATTGTGAGGGTTAGTAGTTGAGTGACTCCACTTTTGACTTGGCAAATCACTTTGGTTATTGTAGATTGTCTTTTGTCAATTGTTTCTACCTATGTTCTTAACTAATCTCATGGACATTGGCAGCTTAGTGATGAATTACATTTGCAATTTCGATGAATTTAATCTTAAGGAAGAAAATTAACTTGTTTTTCATTTAAAACCTTAATGGATGATGATTTAGTTGTTGTTGATGCTTTAGTTTTGATGACTTTTAACATTAGAAAAGAGGTTTGTGGCGTGTTGCATTATATTGCGCCTTTCATTTTTAACAAAATATGAAAACAAAAAAACACATAATATGGTTTGTCTTGGTGTTAGACCTTAAGTTTAAATTTTTTGATGTAATATCCTCATTTATTGGAAGAGAGCAAGGTGTTGCTCTTGTTGAGGAATATGATAAGAAGTCTTTATATCTTATGTTGGTCAAATGTCATGAACATTTGTATCCCTTGGTAAACTCCAAATAGGAACTATGCTAATCAAGATATTTTTGATCAGGATAGGATTTTAGTTTGAATATTTCTAAGCATATTGCAAGTAAAAGCGAACTAATAAAAAAAGCTTGTCAAGGAGTTGTTGATTTTTAAACAATAACAATTGGATGTTAAAGACATCAAATGTCCGTTTCAATGGAAGGACAAACATGAAACAATGTTTCTTACTATAGGTTTTTTAGTTCATTGGATTTTAGGCATTGTTGGATCACAAATTGAAACTGAAAAAAACTTGTCCTTGTTGGAATATTTATTAACTTTAGGAAATGTTGTTCGCAATTGAAAATTTTAAAAAGGTAACATTTATCAACAAAACCTGGCCTAACTAACTTAGAGTAGGATGTAAATTTTCATCTAACTTAGTAGAATTCTTTAAAAAGGATAAAAACTTAGAAGAGGATTTAGAAAAAAATGAATGTGATTTTGAAAGGGTGAAGTTGTTGAAGTATGAAAATCGAATAAATAAATTGTTGATTACTTAATTTTTTTTTTTGGTAACATTGCTTATGCTTTTTTGATTTTTAATTAAAAAGAATAAATTCAAAAAAATGTTTGTAACTTTGGTTATTTATTTATTTATAATTTAAAAAATGTAATAATAACCAGTTTGTTAGAATAACCAAATGATAACTGACTGTTGTCAAATTTATGAGAACCGACATTGTGAGAACCGATTCAAATTTTGTTACAAAAATATTGGTACCCTACCTCGGTGTATAATTTAAAAACAATTAAAAAAGTGAAAACTGGAACCTTTTGTAAGTTATTGTGTGAAAGTATCAAAAAAAATTCTGATACCCGCCCAACACTGGTTTGTTGTTCCAATTTAAAATTGTTTTTTGGTAGAAACTTTGGTTCTGGTTTTAAGGTCCTTTTAAAAATTCCATGCTCTAGTTCCAGACCTGGTTTTTCACTTCCATTAGCTGGACAACTCTTCAATTCCTTGCAGTAGTTTAGGGTTTTAAGATTTTTGGATTCTTAGAAAAGACCATTCCATGGCAAATCTGATTCCAAACTGACCCCAGTTTTGCCTGCCAACACATAACCCAAGAATGAAGATTTTGGTGAGTACTTTCATTATATATTAATCAATAAAAAAAGTACCACCTACTTGAAGCTTTTATTGAAGAAGTAACAACTGGTTACTTTGTTCTCAAAATGAAATTTGTTACAAGGTAAATTATCAAAAAATTTGGGTAATAACCAATGGGTATGCTTTAAAGGGTAGGTTATCAAATAACCAGTTATCTTGTTATTATCTGGTATAAGGTTATTTTTAGAAAATAATTAAAATCATGTAGTTTTCTGTTTTTAATTTTTTTATTATTAGTGTTTAAAAGATTGATAGCCTACCTGGATGATATTTAGGTCATTCAAGTAGGCTATTAGAATTTGAAAAATTCAATACCAAGTGGTTATCAATATCAATTTAAGTGGTTATTGAAAAAAACTAACTAGTAGGTTATTAACAACCAGGTTGATAACCTGGTCAAAACTCTACAATTGGCCATGGAGGTCAATTTTGGGTTCAATTCTATTTCTAGTAGGTCTGACCTAAGAGGCCAGGTCTCAGTTTGGTTGTGTTTTTTTTTTTTTTGTAGAAGGCAAGTTCAAGGTCTAGTTCTAATTCTAGTAGGAGGCTGGTTTTAAAAGTCCATATATTCAATGTCAATTTCCATAGGAGGTCAGTTCTAAGTCACTTGTATGTTCAAAAGTCACTTGTTGGACATGTTGGGTATCAAAAGTGTGTCATTGGACTCCCATAATATATGGTAATGAAATTATCATAGGAATATTACATGCTCAAAGTTATAGTAGTTTAGTTGGTTGGTTTCTCGATATAAAAGATCAATTTCAATTTTTGTAATGTGGTTTTGTTGATATGCTTGGGCCAATGCAAGCTACACTCGACCAATTTATGGATGTCAAATTGACATGTCCATATTGTGGGTGGAATTTAAATGGGTTAAATGCAATTTCAAAATTGAAGTTATCAATTTCGGGACTTAGTTTGAATTATTTACTCAAGTTTCTATGTGATGCATGTATTTTTAATGCATAATACATAAAATTAAAAAAAAATATTGACACTTAAAAGTGAACTTAAAGAACTTTATACATACATGGTTCGATCATTGATATCATGATTATTAAGGACTCAAATTTAGTTAATAATATAACAATGAAATTAACTTTCTAAGATTTCACACCGTGTCAATTGTATGGATTATTATTTATGAACTTCTTTTGTCATTGAAAACATTGGTTTTTTCGAAAGTTCATATATGTTTTAAAAAAAAATTTATGTTAAATTTGTGCACACATGTACAAAATAATGGTATCTATGTGAGATCTTTTCAAATGGAAAAAATGACAAAAACCCTATAAGTTGTTGCTTGACCATTAGTCATCTTCATCATTAGTCATCTTAGGCTTGAAAAAAATACAAAGGAAATTTGCCTTGGTTGTTTTTTTCATCTCCCACTTTGGTCTATGAGGACATTCACAATGCCAAAATTGCAATGGATCATCTCTTGAGCTTCAATTTGGCCCCAACTGATGTTTGATTGTTAGCATGTGTTGTATTATTAACATGCCAAGATGTCAAAGAAGTTTGGCCATTGCAAGGAGGGGGAACTCACTAAATTTCAAGAAAAGTAAGGTTTCGTCCAACCTAACAAGTAGAAAGGAGCCTTAACCAAAAAAATCACAAAAGAATGCTAAGTTTTGCAAATGATTTTGGGCTCCTTGATTTTTTTTTTGGCTTGAAGTTGAAAAATCCATTTGTACAATTGAGAAGTAAATGGTTGTGTCTTGTCTTTCATGGTTTTGGGTTTTCATCACTTCAAATGACAAAACATTTAAAAGAGGATGCTAGGAGGACATTTCATTTGGTCTAGCTCAACATGTTTTGTTTTATTTTGCTATTGAGGTACGTGACTATGTTTTCTACTCTTCATTGTTGAGAAACAAAGTGGTTCAAGGATGTTTGTAAGCTCTTTGGTATATTTAAGAATTAAAAGAGATATTAATAATGTGAGAAAATGAAAAAATTGCATAAAACTTTCACAATTTCAATAATTAAATTTTTTTTTTTAATATGTATTATATTCACATAACATGTGTGTGCAAAAATATGAACCTATGAAAAAAAATTCACATAATTTTCATTATCAAATCATTGAATGGAAAGTTTGTCAACAACCATAAAAAAATTGGTAGTTCAAAAAATTTGAACTTGCCTTGAAACTCACAAGTTTTATTTTCTGAAAACAATAATTGGACTCAAAACCAGGAAAGAAAAACCCTAAACCTGGAAATGATGATTTTTTTAAAGTAGCGAACATTATGGAGAGACAATTTTAGTTTTTCACAGGAATGTGCTTATGGGATGTGTAAACAAACCCTTGAAAAATAGTAACTTAAAAAAATGGTTATGCTTTGCATACCATAACGAAGGCAACATAGTCACACAACTTTCTTCGAAGGGTTATTGTCACATAGTTGTCAAGCAATTAAGAAAATTCCCGATGAATGTGAAAGGCACCTAAGATTCATCAATAACCTTCATAGAGAAGAGGAGCGATCTTGCACCTACTATTTGTGGAGCAAGATCAAGCAGATGCAGGGTCCTCGCCCATTCTTACACAATATGTGTATTATAAACTATTGATGGAGGAAGATTGCTGGTACTCCTATTGCATTGTCGTATACATGTGTTATAGTGTTTGATAAGATTCATCTTCTGCTTTTTGCTGAACTTAGTTCTTACCCATGTTCTAACTATGTACACATGCATCTATTTAGTTGGTAACCACCTATCAATTTACCTACCTACATAACTACCTATCAACAAAGCCTATTCTTCACAAGACAAGGTTACCAATCTTTTTGTTTTGATTATCTACTAACAATTGGTTTTAAAATCCTCACCAATGTAACTAACTGGTGTTAGCCAGGTGGTTTTCTTTCTTAAAAAAACCTTGGGTTCCAGTTCTTTTAAACAAAAAAAAAAAAAAGAATAATCTCAATTGAGGTTTTTCATACATAAAAGGAATGAGGAATTGGATTTTTAGTTCTAAAAAATTAAGTAGAATCGAGACTCACTTCCAGTTCCACCATAGATGGATGGGAACTGGGGAATGTGGTTCTCAAAAAAAAAAAAAAAAAAAAAAAAAAAAAAA
>Ga0209208_10003962_pt1 | contig 21104 bp, 20 predicted proteins | sample S1TSphfallax_3_FD_187694 | JGI IMG/M metagenome (GOLD analysis project Ga0209208, IMG submission 187694) | Host-associated microbial communities from peat moss isolated from Minnesota, USA - S1T2_Fd - Sphagnum fallax MG (SPAdes) (version 2) | ecosystem: Host-associated > Plants > Peat moss >...
ATTTTTGGCCTAGGCTAATGGCAGGGGGAAGAGATTGAACAAGGAAGAAAAACAAAAAACAACCCCCCGCCCCCAGAAAGAAAAAACCAGGGCCCATCATGATGAGTGCATGCTGAGCCTCCCCATTGGCTGCATGAAAAATCTATTTCCAAAACTGTTCATCACCATTTTTGGCTTGGGCTAATGGGTGGGTCAGTGATTTGGGGACATAGTTATCGAAGTATGATTGTTAGAGTTATAGATAAAGTCATGCCCTGTTGAGCCTGAGTTTCACCCCTCATTTGATGCTTCAACCCCTCACTTGATGCTCTTATCCCCAAAGTCATAAACTTTTATTAAATCAGCTTATGAAATGCTGAGACGCAAGGATTCAATCCCTGAGGCTGGAGAGCATGTATCGTTACAGTACACATAGCAGCAGTGATTGGTTGAAGGCGTTCATGAAAGAAACAGGAGAGTGGGAACTCAGATTAGACCAAATTTGGTGCGAATCTGAGTTTCAGTTCCCTTTGAAGACCAAGGTACTATTTTTTTTCACTGTTTTTTGAAATCTCATCCCCTATATGGACCAAACGGGGGGGGGGGCGGGGGGTCTGATGCCGTCTTTTCTTGACCTTATGGATAACTTTATTGACCCAGGAGACTTGTTGTTGACAGGACCTTTGTTGTGTCGACTCCTATTGTTTTAGTGTTCTGTTGTAATAAAGGTCGGCAAATATACATTAACTTAATCGAGACAAACACGTTTGACGGCTGTCATATTGAAGATTGGATGAGAAATTATCTTCCAGTGCAGCAATCTACTTGACCATTGTGTTGTGTAACCTAACACCGGAGGCAGAGCTGAGGTGGCTTCTTTCGCGAATGCCCTGATCTGAGGCAGTTACCCAGCGTAATGCACCAACAGAATGTCTTTTACACACGTTTTCACATTATAACTGGTGGGTGTCCTCCAGATATAGTATCAAGAAAACATTTTAAAAAGTGACATGCCCATTCACATTTGGCTTTTTAAAATGCCTTAGACTTTCCCAAGGCCAATTTCCGCTGGATAAGGTGCCCTCCAGATAACATGAGAAATTTTGTGCTGGTGCTGGAGAGTCTATGCCACCCAATTCATCAAAGAGCATGCTATCAGAGTCCCATATGGGGCTCTCAGTTCAAGCTATGTCTGGAACTGGTCTTGCAAGAAGACAGTTTAATCCAAGGTAGAAGTACTCCTATACCTTACCTGAGGTTTACACTGGCCTCATACCACACAAGTATAGTCTGTGGAAAAATCACATTGGGGATTCTTTAACTCACATTGAAAATTCCTCCTACAGGTTGGGTTTCCACCGAAATTAGTCCTTGTAAACCCACGAGGAAGATCCAAGGCAGGGGACAAATAACTGGAAATAGGGTGCTTGAGCTAACTACGTAGCAACCTAGAACACACATTGAAGCATTGATGGAAGCCTTTGGACTTCATATTTTTTGGACACTTTTTAGTACTTTGGAATGTTTTGCAACTATTAAAGTAAGAATGTTAGGTTTGGCCCACAACTGGCCATTGGGTGATAGTGTTTCCATAATATAGTTGCCAAAGCCACAAAGTCTGCATGTTAGGATACCTTGGGCCACCACCAGGCATCATGTCATGGTCGTGCATAACTTTGGCAAACAAGTTGATGATGGATATGGACACATTTTGAGATCTGTACACTTCAAGTCACATAGTTCTTACATTTTGATTTCTACTTTGGGGTGACACCAGATGTGATGCGGGGGCTTGTATAAAAATTTGCAACTTGAAAGTAATTGGGCCTCCATGGAATTGGGTTGCCAATCTGGAGCACATTAAGTACAACTGGAGTGGAAATAATTCATTTGTGGAATTGGCACTAATAGGCTATAAGAAAGTTTCACAAGTTTGGTAATGGGAAGAAGGTTATGGATTAGGTGATTGTCGAGAGTGCATAGGTTACCTTGAATAGGCGAAACACGTAAACAACAAGACCAATCACACGAACATGCTCAAGCTGGACATCAAGCATAACCTTGTATGGGAGCACCAAACTTAGGGGATATGGGACACAAAAGAGGGTGAGTTATGAGGTTTAGCCAACCGATGGCCAGGAATGTGCAAAAATGGTATTAAGGTGACTAAAAAATGTCATAATGTGGAAGGATACATCATGTAACTACAAAGCTGTTGTCCAATGATGTGTTGTCACATTAGCAAGATGCTCCCTACAAGCAGTTATGATCAACAACTTTTCAGTGTTGTATTTCAAGGTTAAATGTAGGTGTCTAGAAGTTTGGACCTAAAAATCATTATCTTGGCCTTTATGTTTCCAGTTTTTGCACTATGTGTCCACGTATTAGAAATGAATATTGAAACATTTTCTCAACATCAACAAAAATCAGGCACATGCGCCATCAACAATAAATAAACAAACATATTTTGAAATGTAATTTGGGTGAAATCTTTTAGTTCAGATTTAATATAACAGAATTCATATTCAAATCTGAAATAGTATGTATAGGCATTTTATGTTGAAACATAAGAACCATGATTTTGCTAGCAATGGTTAAACCAAATACTTATTTATGGGTCAAATGGCTAATTCTTGCTAACAAAGATCATTTTGTCAAGATTTTTTTGGTTTGAAAGTGACATTGTGAAGTGCCATGAGAATTCCAAGAGCCGAAAAAATCCTTTCTATTTTAAATTGGTTAGATGGGATGCCCAAGATTTGTCTTGCCAACAAAGTTGAAAACTTATATTTATGCTTTTCTATGTGTCACCAAGTCAAGGCGCATTTGCACTTGTCTACATTAACAACCACAATGAACTAGCACCCGCTAGCACACCATCCACTGGATGCCCGTTATTATTCAATTGTGGATGAAATTCAACTAAGTTAATATTCAGTTCCACCTTGATAACCAATTTCATAAGAAATAGGTTTCATATATAGTTAGATAGGTAGGAAAATAAGTAATTATTAAGTAAGTTTATGGTTTATACATAGGTAAAGGGCTATTTTTACTACTTGCCTACTAACAACCTACCAATAGAGCTAACCATTGTGGTTAGCTAGGGAACTGAAACTTAACAAACAATTGTTTCATGATCAATTATCATCCATCCTTCATGGTGCGTTGGTGGGTGCTAGTTCACTATGGCATACATTAATTAGATATCAACAATAGCCATACAACTAACCATATAATTGTTTAACTCAAATTCTTGAAGTTTTTCATCAACAAAAGGCATTGACAACTTGTACACCTTCAATAATGCAACAACAATTCCTCGTCATATGTAACAATTAGAGCTATCACAATTTCATAATTTACAAAATTGTTGATTAGACACAGTTTTAAATTTGAGTTCCAACATCAATGCCAACATATTATGACCCCTTCTTTTTCAATGTAACCTAAAAGAGAAGGAAAGGGTTCAAAACATACAACACCCATTGTTTCATGTGATGAACTATTTGTTCCAACTCCTAATTAAAAACAAAAGCTTCCAAGCTCACCAAAATATCATGAATAATCACAAATGCAATGTTTTGGTAAAAATTATGGTATGTAAAGATGATGAAGTGCAAGGCATCTCCAATGAGCCAATGCCCTTGGCTTTTGTTCAAAACACAATCAATGACAATGGGGGACAAAACTTTGACTATTGTTTAACAAACATGTTTTCTCATGATAATTATGAGATTGCATATAATGTGCAAGGCCAAGATTTCAAAACCTATTGTTTGATTAAGACAAATGATAAAATGTATAATTCAATTTTGAGTAAGATTAGTAGATTGGTTGTTCTTCACTTGATAAAATGCCCCAAGTGACTAAATTGTGGAATGAAGCTTGCATGAATTTATTTATTTTCTCAAATCTATCAACTACACCTCATAAACACAACAATTTCAATAGGTGTATGGTCTTTAACTTCTTTGGTCTCACCTTCAATATTGTTGTTGGCAAAATATGCAAAAGCTTGTGGGCAACTAAAGTCATACACATTAAAAAATTCTTACAAATCATCCAAATCAACAAAACACAACAAGATAGCTAAGGCATCCATGAAAAGTTTCAATGGCCTTGAAAAGAATACCTTGACAAGTTAGGGTGACACATCAAAAGCTATGGAAGCTTTTGGCAAGTTTAACAACTTGAGAGAGAAATTACAAGCACACTTTTGAAACATAAAACTCACACACACATACATATTTTTGGCAAGCATCAAATAGCACATGCACATAGAAATTTTTGACAACTTTGAAAACTTAAAACCTTGAACAAAAGGAGGAAAAACAAAGCACAGACTTGAAGCATAAAACACAAAAAAAGCAAATGTAATAAGCAAAAAACTTATTTTCATGTTTTACAATGTTGCTTGCATTCTCCATGGACTATAACAATCTTTTATCGCAACCAACACCATTGAGAACAATGAATTTCTTAGATTGATGCAGTAACACAACAATGTTCAACCTTCATTCCCAAATCACTCAAGAGAAAATGACTCAATGCTCCTACCATTTGAAATTTTCACAAAACTCTCAAGTGTTATGTGCTCCTTTTCCTAACCCTTAAACCTAAACTAAAAATACACCTGTGCCAAGTATGAACCTAGGGATTAAACCAATTGTTACTCAAATAATCAACCACATATTCAATCTTGGGTTAATCCTAGTCATGATTATTTTAAATGTGTGAATGTTGAGTACAAAGGTATGAATCCCAATTCTTTACCAATTTCATTTTTAACTTATATATACCTAGTGGGTTGCTTTTGCCAAACTTCACACCCACCCAACATTAATGTTTATTATTGTTGAGTGAAGATGCCCTAAGAGATGAATTGCATAGCATATTTGAATAGTATTAGACAAAAGCCATAAATGTAACATGTTATAATGTTTTATATGTCTATGTTAAGCCCACTTGGTGAATTTTTTAGGTGTTTTTGGGTACTTGATTAAAAATTGGTACAAACTTGAACACCTCAAGTCTGCTCATTGTTAATGACAAATAATCACTTCAAAACATGGGGAAAACAATTAGGCAAATATCCTACCACATTTTCTTTAAAATAAAATAAAATTGCAATAAACAATTTTATAACATCTCCAAAGTTGGCAATCAAAACAACAAGTAATAAAGATAACTTTAACACAACATAACAAATATTCCTTGAGCAAAAACAAGATTTTCTTTCATTACAAAAACTTCAAAGTGCCAAAATTACATTACAATCACATTAAAAACAAAAGACCAAAAAAGACCCTTTGACCTTCCCCAAGAGAAAACTTCAAGGCCGTATGAAAACAATGGGGGTCCTAAGAAGATGAAAATCCTTCCAAATCATCCTAAACTCCTAATTACATAATCTTATCCTACACCTAGAATCTGGAAGTGGAATCAAAAGCTATAGTTAGTTTTTTGGTTTTATAAATAAACATGTTTCAAAATCAGTTCAATACCAATTTTTGGTCATGTATAATTTTTGGTTACATCGTAAAATTGGTTTTATCATAAAATCAGTAAAACATGATTTTTGGTTCCAAAACTACAACTTCTCAAAATTGGCCTAGAAAACTTTCTAGTTTTAACAATTTGCAAAGAAAAAATAAACAAAACAATATGACCTTTTCAAAGTAACAAAACATAATATCCATTTGTCAACTTTAGAATGTTTTAAACTATGTGGTTAAATGTTATATCATTGTCAAATTTATCTCGATCCTTCTAAATTCTTGCATGTGTAGTGTGCCTTAACAATAAGGTGGTTTTAGAATTCTAAAATTATAAGCAAAGAAAAATGAAATGAAAATATCAAAATGTGTAATTATGTTGACTAATAATCCATTCATGGCATAATGACTTTGCCTTCAAATCAAATATTTCCTTTATTGGATCAAGAACTTCTTATTTAAATATGTGCACTTTTATGGAACATGCCCTTACAACATCTCCACATTAGTGTTTTTTTTAAGCAAAAAAAATCACCTCTTTTTTACCTCAATATTGGGGTGGCAAATCATAAAGAGGTATTAAGTTTTTGAAAGAGAAAATTCACACATATCTCATTAAAAAAGTTATTATTCACAATCATGTAAACAAGAAAAACATGGTTTTTGCTTTTCCACTTTTGAAAGGAAATTGTCATTTGCACATTCATATTATTATTTTCCTTTAAATTGTTGAATCATTGCCCTACATGGCGTTAATTTTGAAACTTAACCCCCTCCCTCAAACCTATTTTCACTAAACCTTCCCTCTTTTCAAAACTTGTTTTAACCAAACCCTTTTTTGGATCTTCTTTTCAAAACCCATTTTTGTTTGTCATTGCTAAAATTTGCAAGCCTAAAACACCAAATGTTCAAAAGTTGAGAGTTAGTGCAACTATCACCATTCATTATTCCATGTTTAATGTTCACTCTTGAATGATTGAATCTCAAAGTGACACTTGTTCCTTAAAATGATTTAAAATTGTTGCAATAACTAGCTTGCTCAAGGTAAGGTGAGATGGCAAGGTTGCAACTCAACATTCAAACTTCAACTAAAGTTTATTAACCATTGAACTAAGTTGTTAAACCTTTCAAGGTTCACCATTCAAACATCCTAATTCAAAAGGCCTTATATGCCCATTGGTTCTGGAATCATTATCTTTGTCGTTGCTTAAAACTTAATGTTCATTCTCAAACCTTTAGAGCATCAACATTGTTGCATGTGCATTGTGCAATCCCCATTGTTGATTCATGTGTTTCATCAATGTTGTTGTGCATGCATTGTGTAGTTTCAATTCATGAATTTCATCAACATTATTGTGTACAAAATGTTATGTGTGCATGATGTAAGGTCAATTCATGAACATCAAATTTTGTTGATGTTGTGTGTGTTTTTTGAAATGCTAATACATGAGTTTCATCACTCAAACTTGATGCTTCAAACATCAATGTGTTCATTGTTGAACCCCAAGTTCTTGAAGGTTTGAAAAACATTAGTCAATGTATGTCCTTTGTGTGTGTAAAGTCACCAAAACTGATGCACCCCCAAGTTCTTTGATGGACTCAACTGTGAGTCCAAAGGTGAAGACATCAAAAGGAGAAAGAATTGGGACGTGTTCCCTGATTCGCAACACTTCGGGGTAGAGGGGCAGGCTAAAGCTCTGGGATGGGACTAGGAAGATTGATAAACAACTCAATTACTTACACGAACTTACACAAACCAAACCACAAGTTGGTTAGCGCATAACTAAAACACTTTGGTGCATGGACGAGCCACGAGCAAACACGAACTCACAAGACTCACCACGGCCCGAACTTGGGGGAAGCCATCACCTCCCCCTTATATATACTTTGTGCCTAGCCACGAGACTAGCACCCAAATGTCATTTTGTCCCGGGACTCCCAAGTGGGAGTCATGAAATTCCCACAACCGAGACTCTTGTGACTTTAGGGGCCCATAGTTTTGTGTGAAGACCTACGATTGAAATGAGGTCTAAAGCAAAGTTGTAGCCCCTTGTTGAGAGCTTTCCAATGGTATGTCGCACGCCACTTGCTCGCAAGAAAATTGGGGCGATTCCCAACTTTTAGTGGTTAAAAATCAAATTGCCAAACTGATTCCCGACCCTTTTTTTGGCCATAACTTGTGCTTTAAGTGTCCAAATGGGTAATGGGTCATGCAAGCCCATTTTAGACATTTACATTATAAGATCTTTCCAATGATATAAAGAACTCTTCAATCCAATGAGTTTTGACCCCTACAATCGCTCTTTGAAGATTCGAAAGTCCACCAGGACTCCAATTCCCAAAATGGGAGCTCACTTGGGATTGTGAGGGTTCATTCCCTCACATTGTTTTGCACTCCTGGGAGCATGAGATGTGACTCCCAAGCTTTCTTCTTGGCACACACCCTTGCAAGCCCTTGCATTGGTCACGAGTCCAAGGCTAGGGTTGCAACAAAAACCCAAATCCTTTTGTGAACATAAAGCTGCCTAAACCCAAATCCAATTTTTGATGCACTCAACATTCATTTACAAATTTTTGACAAAAAATAAAAATTTCTATCTTTGTCTTTATAAAAAATTCATAAAAAATATTGTGTGCTTAAAAGTTTCAAAACTTATAATTTTTTAAAATGTGCTTTGTGCAGTTTCAAATCCCCATTTTCAATTCATTAAGGTGCACTATCACACTAATCAGTTGTAACTTGTTGGCTGAGAGTTGAAGCCTTAAAAACCTTTCAAGTTCCTAGTATGTATGTATTTTTGTAGTAAGTAGGAGCTTGAATTTCTTATATGCACATTTTAAATTAAAGATGAATAATAGTAAACACACACAACACTTATTAATAATTTAGTAGTAACTAGTGGTAGTGAATCATGGAGTTGTGACCTAAAAGAAAAGATGTTTTGGCAATGAACAAATTAAGTTATGACACATTTCGTTCATTGATTAGGGTTGTGGGTGCAAATCTTGAACAAAAAAATACACACATGAAAGAAAACATCCATTTTGAAACTAGAGTAGCATGGCTTTGGCACGAATAGGTAGTGGAAATTCTTTACAAATGTGTGGAAAGGTCTATGGCATTGTAGAAAGTACAACATCAATTATAGTAAAAGAATTGTTCAACAATTAGAAAGTATTTGAAACCATTGGTGATCCTTAAATTGACTAGAGACAAGATCAAATAAATCATTGCTAGTTTTGAAAACTTGCATGGAATTCCATACATTCTAGGTGCCATAGATGGTAGTCACATTAGATAATTGTTGCACCTAAGGTAGACGCAAAATCATATTATTGTTGAAATGGGTTTACTCCACATTGATTCAAGGAATTATATATGCAAAGTACATTTTTGGGATTATGATTATGGGTGGGCAAAAAGTATCCATGATTAGGCCTTTTTCCAAGTAAGAAGCCATATGATGAAAGACAAATTTTTACCTTATAAGTTGATAAGAGATGTTATTTATCCAATGTGACTATGGTTTTATTCTCCCTTCAAAGGTGAGAAAGATGGACTATCAAGATACAAATCACATTGGAATTTTATACAATCTAGTACAAACATGTCAGTGGAAAACACGTTTGGAATGTTGAAAGGTAGATTAAAAATTCTATTAAAAAGAGTAGACATTCCATTATGCCACATGTTAAACTTGATCATGACTTGCATATGTTTACACAACATGTGCATTATTAATTCAAATGGCTTTGACATGGATTGGGTTTTGTAGGTTCAAAGATATACACAAATTAAAGTAAATACAACATTTGGGAACTTGAAAGGAATTGGATGAAAGCACACTAAGGTGTAACACTTTTAGGCACATGTGGAAGTCCATAATCATTTGAATTAACATTACAAAGGTAATGTGAATGTAGGATACTTTGAATCACATAAGTCATTTTACAAGTGATCATTAAAAATTTATTATAAAAAAATTTCAACCCTAATTTACCTTATGGAAAACTTAATTTGAAAAATGAGCTTCTAAACTACTACTTTCATTAAATAAAATACTTAATAAAGAAATCCATAATTCAAAGTACATAAACAAATTTGATCATCAAAATCCTTCCAGAAAGTCCTCCTTGGTATCAATGTTATCACATCATATTACCATTGAGTCGTTTATTCATTAAAAGAAAATATATGAAGGTGCATGGAGTCCATATTCATTGATTATGGACTATTATAAGCTTTTAGGTATTCTTTTGAAAGTCCATTATGTTATGGTTATTCAAAAATTATCCATGAAACTCCTATAATGTGATTTTAATACATATAACATTATAATGTTAAGTCTTTTTTCATTTTGGTTGATTGTATTTACTCACATGACCAATTAAAAATTCCAAAATCTTGTAAGAATTGCATTGTGACAACATTTTATGGACAATGTAGTGTGCTTTCACCCAATTGATATTTTTAAAGTGAATGAAAAAGTCATTAAACAAATGAAAAGGTTACAAAATCCAGGATGGTGGAATGGAGATGATAGAAATGACATGGAAGACATTGAACATCGAAGTGAAGATGAAAATCATGTGTGATAAACATGGAAAAAATCCTAGTAAGAAAACAAAGAAAGAAAAAATCCAAAGATCATTGATAGTAACCATGGCAACTCATGATGCTTTAGCAAAAAACTTCATCGAATCTAATTTGAAAAAAAAAAACAACAACATTGCCTTCCCAAATACATATGATTTTGGGTCAAAATGTGATGAATGATTCATAGGTTCACATCTTATGTAACCTATAATTTATCTATGAAACATTCAATTTGGGCATCCATGTTTATGAGTAAAACATTGGTTGCAACAAATTATTGTAGCACATGGATGTATTATTTTTAGCCATGGTTGAAAAATGTTCATACACATTAAACTTTTGCTTTTTGTTTTGTTTTTAAACCTCACTTGGGGTGAAAGGTTTCTCCATTGCATCCTTACTACCCTCATCTTTTGAAGCACTATCAAAATCTACTTGGAATTCTCAATTGTTTATTATTTTTTTAGTTTCATATACAAAAGCATTCACATGTTTCATCACATTTTCATTTTGATGCCACCAATTATCCAGTGCATCATAGAAGGGACATTCATGATGATCATTACTTGAAACTTCATTTACAATCTTGCCATCCTTGTATTATTTGTAAATTGCATTAAACTTTTGCTTATAAGTATTGGAGTCTTCGAAAATCCAAGGATGGGAGCCAACATTTGGGTGTGGAGTTTCAACCATGTATCCACCCTTAAGAAACAAACAAATTGAGGTGAGAAGCCATGAAATACACATTGAAAACAATCCTTGAAATTAAAAAATTAGATATGTAATACGTGGATAAAGCAAATGGAAAACATTTCAAATTGTTTGAAATAATGGTGACTTGGTGGTTAGCTCCTCTCCCTTCCCCCAAGGAGATGAAAGTTTAATCCCCATAGTGGTTAAATTGAACAAGTGCAAATGGGGCGAAAGGTGGGCAAGGGTAAAAGGCAAATGTAAAAGCCTTTAAAAGGCATGATTTGAATATGATCTTTTGCAAAAAAATTTCTTACTTGCTACAAAATTTATACCTGAAATCAAATTATGTTGACATACACAACTAGGGTTTCAAAGTTGAAAAACAATTTCAAGGATGAAGACAAAATTTACATTTTTTCTTGCATTTTTGGCAAATTCAAGTTCCATTTTCCCTCTTAGAGCAATAAGGTGTAGTACTTCACCATCCACCCGATTTTTGTTTAGCTTTGTCACCTTTTTCATTTTTGTCTTTCACCACAATTACCTTGTTCCTTGGTGCTCTATTTTTTGGAATGGAAACCAGTTTAAGGATCTTTGGCAAATCCAAATCCCCTTCCACTTGTGAAGATTGGTGCTTGAACCCTCCATTTTCTACCACACCTTCCGATTCACCTGCATTTCATGCACTTGGAAAGGCTAAAAATACACTCCTTTTAACAATCACCTTGTGAAAATCCACAAAACCAACCATGTCAACTCTAGAATTAGTTAAAAATGGGAAATCTTATGTGCTCTCAACAATGTCTTCAATCCATAACATTCCTTTCATTCTCAAAAAAATTAAGCAACAAGGATAAAAGAAAATAGTGAAAAAAAACAACCCTAGACCCTTGCTTACACTTTGGTTTTTCAAACCATGAGCTCTCCTTTAATTTTAATTTTTTTGGTTCGGACCACTTGGTTTTCCCTCCAAAATGATGCCATGTAGTCTACATCACAATTTGATTTGTCTTGGTCCCAGATCCTTGTTTAAAGGCCTTGGGACCAATTTAAAGCTCTTGACCAATAGGAATACTTGATTTCATTGGACCCTGCTCTTTGGACCCTTGTCTAAAGTGGCCTTTAGCCCCTATGGTACTATAATCATGGAATTGGAAACAACTAGAATTGTGGTAGCCTCATGTTCATACAAATTTGAAAATTTTCTCACCTTGTCTATCATACAATTTGTGATGATAACATAACATGATGCATGATGGCATAATGCATCATGGATGATGTATTGGTACATTGTGATTTTGATACACAACAAATTTTTAAAAAAAATTATCACTACTACTCACAATAATTATTGTTATGCAAAAAATGTTTTTACTACCAATTTCACTATTCTCACTCATGTGCACACATTTTCGCACTGGGCAAAAAGACCTTTGACATAAAATAGGTACAAATATAAGCACTTGGTCAACACCTGCCATCAAAACCTAAACAATCATTTTATGCTTGTGCTATACATGCCTCCAAATGCATTAAAATTCACATCGCATCACATCAGAGGCTGTGAAGCGTTGGTTATGGAGAATGAAAGTCATCCGATGGATGAAAGGTGTTCTCCTTCCCTGTTAGGTGCCAACTACCAAGCAAGACGCCTATGACCACTTACCCGGAAGTACGTTAGACGATGGATGAAGTGTGTTCTTCTTGTCAGGTGGGTAGGAACCAAAGAACCCTATCACCACTTTACCCTATCCACTTACTCTCTTTTGTTGCTACTTAAATGGAAGTAAGTATGAACTTAAGGCTGGAATTCCTTCCCTGGAATGCGAAGAATTCTTCCACGGAAGAAGAGGAAGAAGGGTTGCCAGGATCAAGCAATCTCATGCTGTCTCGCTCCATTAGCTAAGCCGCCACAGGTAGCTAGCTGCACAGGGAGTGGGTATAGGCATTATGGATTCATTGCTATGGGTCTGTCCACAGGAGTGTGTTGCTGGTAACATTAGCAACAAGGGTGAGAGGGTTTTGAGAAATGGCGATCATGCGGCCGCTAGGTCTAGGTTGGGGAGTCAGTTTGTGGTCGGGGGAAGAGTCGGGAGTCGGAGTTTGTTTTCTCGACACTGTGGTTGTTGGGGATCATCATCATCATCATCACCATCACCGCCTGGAATTCAGATTTGGCGAACGCAGAATGGTTCACGGCAAGCGGTTTCCATACGCGCAGGTGAGTTCTTTTCTTTTTTCTTCTGGCAACTGTATGCAAATGGCAGACTTGAAAGCGTCTCGTTTTCGAACTTGGTGTTTGTTCCCGGTACCGTTATGACTGTTCATTTAACTAGAATACGGTAATCAAGCTGTGGAAAACCCTATACTAGGGTTTTCGCTGCCCAGGTCACACAGAAGCTAGGAGGTTTTTGCTGGGAATAATCCCTGCTGCAGCTGGGTGAGGAGACACACGATCTCCTTCTTCTTATTGCTTCTGAACCCCAGGCTGGGAAGATTTAAGGTATCACACCTCGTCAATTTGATTGTGTATGCAAACCTAAGCTCAGGAGATTTGGGGCACCAGAAACCCTAAACCCTAATCTCTTTTGCTCTATTAGAGACATGTTTAGCTTTGTGATGCAAGTCAATTCGTCAGAGACCATGAGTTTTAGTATAGTTCCTTCACACTCCCATGATGTAGTCATGGTTGGCACAGTTTTTTTGTGCATTGCAATCTTGAAGCTTCTAGGTTATTCTGTGTCCATGCAGTTCCAGGGTCTTATATTCCTTAAGCACATGCAAAGTGAACTTGAAGATAGACAATTTTTTCTTTGACAGTAATGTGACCATAGGTTAGCAGCAGTTTGGAGTTTCTGCAGCAACTTTGTGCTTCATCCTCTCCATGTTTTGACCCCAGGTCCTCAAATGGCACACCGGTCAAGGCGGCATACAGGCCGCCATGAGGGTCCAGGACACAGCAAGGATGATGCAGTGCAACGGAAGATGAAGGTATTCCATGAAGGACGTGATGGTCCTCCTTTGCGAATCCTCCCCATTGGAGGCCTAGGAGAAATAGGCATGAATTGCATGCTTGTTGGTAACTATGACCGCTATATTATGATCGACGCAGGTCTTATGTTCCCAGAGTAAGTCTTACAGTCTTAGCTCTCATGGCTCTCATGGTTTTTTCTTGCCTTTAGGACTGACTGCTTGTAAATACTGCACTTCTATTGACTATATGTCCCTATGGCATTCTTACAGTGTGGTTGTGCTTTACAGCTATGATGATCTTGGAATTCAGAAAGTTTTGCCGGATACTGGGTTTATTCGCCGATGGAGAGATAAGATTGAGGCTGTTATTATCACTCATGGCCATGAAGATCACATCGGTGCACTGCCTTGGGTAGTGCATTTCACTTTACTATGCACTCACTGTTCTAGGGGAACCTATAGGTTTGTGGGTGCTTCCTTCCACTAAATAACCTTGAGTATTGTTTTTTTCAGCAGCTGTACGCGTGGATGTGGCTGAGTTTCTTTGACCTAACTTCTGCTTCATATAGGTCGTTCCAGCGCTTGACCCAAAGACTCCAATTTATGCCACAGGTTTCACCATGCAGGTATGGGGAAACTAAGGTGTTTTGGTGTCTTTCTTGGTGATAGAGGATTGATCTTATTGTCAGCCTGCTTCTTTGTGGTAAATCAGCTACTATGGATTAGTTTCTTGACCATAAACCTCAGAGCTCAAATTCCTTGCTGTCAATTTCTTGGGTATTGATGTACCTGGAGATTCTGATTTTCAACCTTCCAAAGGTGGTGGTTTCTGCCTTTTGTCAGGTTTGCTCATATGACTATTGCTGGATTGGTTTTGCAGCTTATAAAGAAACGACTGAAGGAGTTCAACATACCATCAGAGGGACGATTGCGCACCTTCAGTATGCGTTCACGTTTTAATGCAGGTCCATTTGAGTTGGAGCCTATTCGGGTCACACATTCCATACCTGACTGTTGTGGCCTTGTAATGAGATGTGCTGATGGGATCATCTTCCACACTGGTGACTGGAAGGTAGTGTCAGGGCAGCACCTTTATGTGTACTTTTTCTAATGTATCTTCCTTGGCAGGAATGTCTGACTGTTGAATTTATAAAGTTCTAACGATGACTTAATATGTCTGCAAATAGCCCAAGTTGTTGATTGACATACGTAGATTCCTGCCACAAAGAAATTTGAGGATGTCAAACTTGAACACTCTGGAGCAGAGAGGGAAGTGTCTTATGCCTGCTTGAGCAGAGATATAATTATTCATGGTCTTCTTCACATGCCTTTGTGCAGATTGATGAGTCGCCTGTTGATGGAAATGTTTTTGACCGGACAGCACTGGAGCAGCTGCAAAAGGAGGGTGTCACACTGGTATGGCTTCCTCAATGATCCTGTGGTTCTTTAAGTTGTGGTCCCAAAAGGTGTACTTTGTGATTGATGTTCACACTTGCATGTAGTCCAGTGAACCTTGCTGATGGACTTAGGAATCTGTGCTGTCATGAATTACTGACAGATTATTTGCTGTGCACATCTAAATGCTGCTTAACTCTCAACCCTTGAAGGTGTATGGCTATCTTGTGTCTGGCAGTGTCTCCTGAGAGAATGCTGTTCACAGGCCAGAGATGGCACCATTGAAGGGTTGAGATGTATTCATGGATTTGGGAGGTTGGGTTGAACAGATGATGAGTGATTCCACCAATGTATTATCACCAGGCAGGACAAAAAGTGAAGCTGATGTTGCAGAGGCTATGATGCGCAAAATCATGGCAGCAAAAGGTCGCCGTGTCATTACAACCCAATTTGCATCTAATGTGCATCGCCTGGGCTGCTTGAATGCAGCGGCTGAAGTTTCTGGCCGGAAATTGGTAACCTCCCCTCAAAGATTAGTTCTGGTTGTCTGGTCTGTTCCTCAGATAGAAATCTCTGTGGAGCATTTACTGAACTGGTCATCTTTATTTGTTTTTGAAACAGGTTTTCATTGGATTGTCATTGAGAACATACTTGGAGGCTGCTTGGAGAGATGGACAGGCACCTTTTGATCCATCCATTCTGGTATGTAGTGCTCTCCTGATTCCAAGGATGACAAACATTAAGCATATGAAAATGTCATGCAGCCAGTACATGAGTTTTTGCGGTGTTGAAATTTGATGTCCAACTTCTGAGAAGTAAAACTGTCTGTTTTGAGAGGCAGGTAAAAGCAGAGGACATGGATGCTTATGCACCGAAAGACCTCTTGGTAGTGACCACTGGATCACAGGTATGCTACTGTGCAGTGGCAGATACATCTGCTGATGGCAATGATACAATTCATTGAATCTCTTTGTGGCATCTGCACAGTGGCAGGACTCATGATAAACATAAATGTTGAACTTACTTTACCTGCATATATGGATGCCACTTAGGTCTTTCTGTAATTTGTGAGTGCAAATAGCAACTAGCTAGCTCTTGATGTGCTTTGGCATGGCTTAGTTTAAGTAAAAGCCTGTAACAAAATAGATTTGGACAGGCGGAGCCACGGGCTGCACTTAATTTGGCATCATTGGGCACCAGCCGCTTGCTCAAGCTCCAGAAGGAGGATGTTGTTCTCTACTCTGCCAAGGTACAGCCATATTTCTCTCTGGTGTCTCTGGTCTCTTGTAATATCACTCTGGATGCCTTGGCACTGTGATTCTTTGCGCTGTGATTTTGATTGATGAATGGCGGTCCAAGGTTTCTTTATGTTAGCATTATTATGGTCAGTTTGCTTTGGTCTCTGAGTCTTGAGGTGTTGCACAGATGATTCCTGGGAATGAGACCCGGGTTGTGAAGATGATGAATCGCATAGCTGAGCTTGGGCCAACCATTACCATGGGCCGAGGGGACAACTTGCACACTTCTGGGCATGCATATCGGGGTGAGCTGGTAAGTTAGCTATTCAAAGCATTTTGGGTCCCTCTGTCTCTGTGTGAAAGTGACCTCTGGATCTTCCAAAAAACTCTCTTAGAACAAACGATGTTTTCACCACTTGGCTTGCATTGCTTTGTCTGCTCCAACATGCTACAAGTTGAACCAACCACTTGCAACACATTTCTTCTATCAGAGAAGTGCATACTGAGTCTGTTTGTCTGTGGTTCATCTGAAGGAGGAGGTTTTGAGACTGGTAAAACCACAGCATTTTCTTCCAGTGCACGGGGAGTTTGCTTTTCTCAAAGAACATGAGCTTCTTGGCAAAGCAAGTGGCATAAGACACACTGCAGTATGTTCTGGCATCTGTCACCCAATATTGTATATTTGTTGATAGCTCTTAGTGTCTATTGTAAGTAGCTTGAATGATTTTGCCCCTAGTTTTTTCCAATTTTAGAACTAGCAGATACTTCAGAACATAACAGAGCTACTTGAAGCAGGTGATAAAAAATGGGGAAATGTTGGGAGTGGCACCTTTGAGAAATGGACGGGTGCTTTCAAGTGGCTTCTCTCTCCTTGGACGTGAGAAAATGAAGGTTGTTATTGTTGACTCTCTGCAAGTTAAAACCAGGCACTTGGGTTTACAAGTTTGGTGCGAGAAAGAGGATGTAGCTTGCAGTAGCCTACTGGGGAGAAACCTAAGCAAAATAAGACATGTTATTTGGTTGCAACAGTATAATGCGTAACAACAGTCTTTTGGTCCACAGAATCTGAATTTGACGCAGGTACTGTTAGTAGAAGCTGACAGCATGTTTTGATAAGAAGGGCCATGAACTGTGTTAGGACTGTAAGAGAGAGGTGTAAACAGCTGGACAGCCATAAATCTTCACTATGAACCCAAAACACTAGAGAACTAACCCAAAGTGTTGGGGATGGCACAGCTGATGTACAATGATGGGGACAGGGCATTTGGAACAGCAACAGACCTGTGCTTGCAAGAGCGTATGAAAATTGCTTTGGAAGGAATTGTTATTGCCAGGTATAGCTGACTAAAATTGATTGCATTGTTTGGATACTGGAGTGTTGGGTACATCTGTCTTACTGTGAGAGTTGTCTATCTTGTCATCATAATGCTCTTGTTCTACATAAAGAAAATGTGATATCTTTCCTTGTCCAGTGTGGAGGTAATGAGAGGTGATGAGTCAACTATGAGCAAAGATGAAGATGAGGAGGAGCTTCAGGAAGAACAAGATGAAGCTGATGAGTATGGCCTACAGGCACGGGTCCGAATCACAACCCGTTGTCTCTGGACAGATAATGGCAAGCTTTTGGAAGCTTTACAGAAGGCAGCAGACTTGGCACTTGTGAGTTGCCCAAAAGGGGCCCGCCTTTCAATGGTGGAGCGTCATCTTGGTGCTGTCCTCCGCAAGGTGGTTCAAAAGTACAGTAACCGTCGGCCTGAAGTGATTGTGATTGCAACAGATTCTTCAGAGGCAGTTGGAGTCAACAAGCGTACTCCACAACGCCATCAAACTCCTCGTGATATATGGTCAGGGTTTTCAATTGACTCCAAAGTTGGTAGCATTGAAGGCCCTGCTCCTCGGGATGAGGTAAGGCCTGCAGTGGAGACCATTCCTTCAAGTGTAGAGTCTGCCTCACCTTCAGTTGTCAGGGAAATCCCTGCAGTGGATCCAATTGAGGATGGAGTACAGTTTGTCACGGCTCCAGCTGTTGAGGCGATATCTGCAGTGAAGAATGTGGCTGTCAAGGCAATATCTGCAGTGGAGAGTGTAGTCTCAAATGATGATGGTGTTGATGCAGCCTCACTTCACCCTTCTCCCAAGTCTGTAGGTATACTTTCTTGCATATGGAGCTTCATGCCATGTTGCAGAGCTGCTTGTTTTGCATTTTGGAACTGTGTGACTTTCCACACAAAGGTGAAAGACTTCTGTTCTGGGAACCAACTGTGACTGTGTGTCACCTTGCCACAAACTTTTTTTGTAGTAGAACCCTTTCCAATACATCTGCCAGTTCTTATCTTCGGACCCAGAAGCCGAGAAGCTGCAGGCTCCCAGAACTTTGGACGACAGTTTATCTTGTGCCCCCCATTATAGCTTGGGTTGGCTAATGCAGGTAGTGTCTAGCATAGCCTAGTGGTCAATTCAACCCAGAACCACCCACAAGAGGATGGTGAATCCTACCCAGTAGGTTATTGGCTTGATGCTTGCAGAAGAACAAGATTCCTAAGCCAGAGCACAGCTTTCTCAGAACCTTTGCATCTACCTTGTTTTGCATTTGGATGTTTTTGGGCAGAGGAAACATTGTTTTGGACAAGTTACAGCTGTTTCTAAAAGGAATGGCTTTCAGTGCTCCTGATGCTATTATGATGTTTTGAGGTTCAAAGGTGTTTAATCTGTGTGGTTTTGCTTGTGTTCACAGTAGTGAAGAATATTAAGGAGACAATGTTGGAATCCAATGACTTGCCCACCCGGGGGGCTCCACCAACTCCAACAACCAGGGAGGAAGCAGAGGAAGCTTCAATGCCTGGAAAGAATCAAGAAGAGGCTCCATCTTCTCCAAAGAGACGGCAGAAGTGGAGGTATGACTGTTTGCTCAATTGGCACCTAATCTTTACTGTATTGTAGCATAATCCATTGACAATTGAAGACAATGCCAAGAAGCCTAATCAGATTGATTTCTCCCACCATGAAGTCTTGTGAAGATGTTCATTTATGAGATCAAAATCAGTGCATTCCTATTCTCACAAAATCTCAAGTCTGATCCTTGCAGATGTGTTCTAATCTCTACTTTCTAATGTGTAGGTTGGATGAGACACACAAGCTCATAGAAGTAAGGAGTGTGATGACCACCCAGTTGCGAAAGGATGGGTCCAAAAAGAAGCCTACCTGGAAAGATGTGGCAGTAACATTGGCAGGGCTTGGGTTTAACCGCTCACCTGAGCAATGCAGCTCAATGTGGTCGTCTCTTGTCAAAAAATATGAGGTACACCTTGACTCAGTCCCTTGGATGATAATTGTTGATGATTTTGATAGCCTGGGAAAACAGAGACTGAAAGCCATGATTTGTGAACCACAACTCATACACCAGTCTTTCAGGCGCAACTTGTGCATGCCTTGAAATTGGTCATTATAAAAACTTTTTTTCATCTGAAGTCCTTAACACTGTGATTGTAGACCAAGAGCTTTCTCACACTTGCTTGTATGAACCTTTGATTTCCCAGGCTGTTGTAGAGGAGAGGAAGGCAGGAGCTTTGAAGGAATGGACTTATTTTGAAACAATGAAAGCTGCCCTTTCAAAACAGGGTAAGAGCAAGAGCTCAAAATCACCAGTTGCTGCTTCAACTAGATAGCATTCAAAAGCTTTTGCAAGCTAGCTGATTGTTGGGAATGACATAGTCTTTTGTCACATTCAGTTCCATTGTGTATGATTCTCAGGACCAGAAGCCCTTTCTTTGGCTTGCGAAGAATTTGTGTTCATGAAGTAAACCCACTTCATGGGCAGTTGAGAGTGTAACATTCTTTCTAACTCAAAAAACTCACAAAGCCTTCCAAAATGTTTGCGTTTGTATTCTTAAAGTGAAATTCTAAAGTAGTTGCAACATTATCTTCCAGTTGCCAAAAGATGCAAGGAACATGTTTCAAGGTCTGGTGAATCATCATTGTTCAAACATGATAATAGCCATCTGGATTACATCTTCCTTCATATCATGTGCTTCCTGTTCTTACTAAAAAAGAAATGATGAAACCATGTCAATCATAAATAAACCAAAGCAACCCAAAAAGGGGGAAATACAACGAACAAAATGGAAGGATCCATGTACAACAAGATGAAAGAACCACCTAAGAGGGTGAACCACAAATGGAACATGAAGTTCCTGAACCCCCTCTGATCGCAAGAAGCATATCAAAATAAGGAGAGGGGAGGACCTCCTGAAAGGAGGCCTAGCTTAGAAGAACCCTCACCTATTGCAACAGCATGTCTCAAAATAGAGACCACCTGTGCACACTGTAACACCACTGACACACTCTGTCTATAAAAAGTGTGCAAAACTGACAGGAGATAATGAAAAAATGGAGACCATAATTTTATAAATGTGGAATCAGAAAGATGTTAGGGTAGATTGGCAGGCGACTGAACACTTAAGTGCTCACAGCAGACAGGATCCAAGGGGAGGGCTCCGGTGTTTCTTGTGTCCAAACAAAACTTGAACCCCTTCTCTTGTCACATCTTACTCACTAACAACTCTCAAAATTGAATTAGAAATGAGAAAGTTATGGCCCCCCGAAAGTAAAGGGCTTCAAAAACTCAAAATGAAAACTAGATTTGTTTTAGTGTGGGGCTGAAATTTTAGCACATGCAACTCAAAATATTAAACATAAAATTCAGTTTTATTGTGCACCCAAAAGTTTATA
>Ga0209208_10003963_pt1 | contig 21098 bp, 20 predicted proteins | sample S1TSphfallax_3_FD_187694 | JGI IMG/M metagenome (GOLD analysis project Ga0209208, IMG submission 187694) | Host-associated microbial communities from peat moss isolated from Minnesota, USA - S1T2_Fd - Sphagnum fallax MG (SPAdes) (version 2) | ecosystem: Host-associated > Plants > Peat moss >...
GACATGCTTTGTTTTGTTCTTGGAAAACATTAAGCAAGCCAAATGGTTTAGCCTAAATGGGTCTTTTTTGAAATCAACCATTTTTTTTTGTCTTGGAAGATATGAAACATGCCAATGGTTTTTGAAAATGGCTTTTGCATTTGGCATTTTTTTTTGGAAAATATTGTCAAGTGTCAATGAGCTTAAATGGGTGTTTTTTCAATTGGACAATTTTTGTTGTGGAAAGGAAAATATCTTCAATTCAATGATCTTAAATGGGTGAGTGTTTTTTTCAATTGGGCAAATTTTGTTTTGGAAAGGAAAATATCTTCAAGTCAATTATCTTAAATGGGTGAGTGTTTTTTGCAATTGGGCAATTTTGTTGTGGAAAGGAAAATTTCTTCAATTCAATGATCTTAAATGGGTGAGTGTTTTTTTCAATTGGGCAATTTTTGTTGTGGAAAGGAAAATATCTTCAATTCAATGATCTTCAATGGGTGAGTGTTTTTTTCAATTGGGCAATTTTTGTTGTGGAAAAGATAATAGAAGCCAAATGGTTGAATCTTAAATGGTTTCTTTTCAATTTGTGTCTGAAAAAGCTTTTGTTTGGAGCTGACACAAATCATACACAGAAGACACTGAGATTGTGCTCATTGTCATCATCATGATTATGTGTATTCGGTGCACACACACACAGACACACACAAGAAAGAAAGAATCATAGAGTTATTTACAAAAAAAAAATTTGTTTGTTAGTGGTTAAGAACTGACAATTTAACTTACACCAGGCCCACGAATATCATCATCATCTTTTTGGCAAAAGGATGCATTAACTTCCCTTCGGTTTGAAAAGGAAAAAACCTTACATTTTACACTTACACATTTGAAATCATCAGAACTTTTTCTGCACTACTTTTTTTTATCATATCTAGGTAAGCATGTTTACAACAGTTGTGGAAGGGAAAAAAAAAAAGCTGCCTGCAAGTTCATTTTTGTTGACTGAAATCCAGTTGTGTGCGTGCATGCATGCACCACTTGTGGCAAGCATCTTTGGTGCAGTTTAGTGCATATCGCATTTATTTGTTGGGAGCTTTGTTGCTCCACCCCCCCCCATGCCACCCCAAGTACCTATTAAATGGGTTATCAGGTCTTGTTGCATTCTTGTGTGAAGGTTTCTCTTGGCAATGGTAAATGTCTGGCCTTACGAGCAAGTCCCGTATTTCAATAATAGCCCTGATGTTGTTTGAGCCACATGTCTTTACTATGCATCGTGCATATGACAAGGCTAACAGCGGTGGGCACTGATTCAGTCACCCCGCTGCTGCTGATTTGCAGTGATGGCTGATTCTGCCTTGACACGCTTGTTGTATCATGCCCTGTATTGCAAGGCAGAATTGCCGAATTTTGTCACCCACCTTTCTCTGGTACAAAATTGTGTTTCCTTCGTCTATCCCAAGGGAAAGTCACCCACGTTTCTCTAGTACAAAATTGTGTTTCCTTTGTCTATCCCAAGGGAAAGGAAGAAAAATTGGGCTCCATACTGTTCTCCATCACAATAAGGGTATCTCTTTCATCAATTTCCAGCTTTCATCAATTTCCAGAAGAGGGGAAAGTCACCCACGTTTCTCTAGTACAAAATTGTGTTTCCTTCGTCTATCCCAAGGGAAAGGAAGAAAAATTGGGCTTCATACTGTTCTCCATGATGATAAGGGTATCTCTTTCATCAATTTCCAGAAGAGGAAGACCAATTCTTCTTCTTTTCTCTTGGGAGTCACGGACAGGAGAGTGAAAAAAAAGTTGAAAGGAGAAATAACAGTTTGTGGTCAGTAAGAGCTTGCCCGACTGATATCACAATCTCCCTGTTGAAATTGTCTTGAGAACTGAGTGATAGATTAGAATGCAGGTATGTCCTTGCATGCAGAGTCCTTGCTGTTTCCATACAATAGGCAGTACACACCGTGCTGACAAAGGTTTGTAAGTAAGGCTTTTTCCATAAAACCCAACAGAGACTGCAATAAAAGCTCAAGAGTACAAAAAAATGTGACGCATCAACAACTAGGGACATGAGGAGTTGTTGGGTGTTGTTGGACACGCATCAACTCCTCATCAACTCCTCATGTCCATATTATGCCACCACTTCCAAGACATTCAAGAAAGGCATTTCACACTCTTTGCAATATTTCCAATCCGGGGGGGAGAAAACCCACTTACAAGTTCCAGACTCTGCAGATTGGCAATTGGGACTAGGGTTTAGGGTTGTTGGGCAAAACCCCACCCCTGATGGCTACCCAGAATAAATAAGTATTCAAACTGTCAAAGGATTTTTACCATGGATACACACACACATATATATACTAGCAACCATGAATACTTTTTAGTCAGATACTGTGAAGTTGACATACAAGATTATTATGGAAGGTAAATTCAAAAACAGAACTGAAGATGGTGGCAAAGAAACAGATGTGTGTTCTTCTGTTCCTTGATGAGTAAGTCACAAAAGAATGATAGATACAATAGACAAACGCCAACCAGAGGATGATGCCATACAGGGAGGAGAAGAGTCCTGTCCACTAGTCCAAACTCCATGTATACAGACCAGACAGCAAAAGGCAGTATACTACAGTGGGATCCAATCTATGCTCAATGCACGAATCTGTATCAGAGTATAGAAACTCATTTCAAACAATCTCTAATCTAACTTTGATTACAGCATAGCTAGAGCTGTGACTCTTTATCGGATGTGAGGAGCCTTCATGTAGGCAAGTCTTACACACTCCATGTTTACAGAAACCCCAATAGCAAAAGACATTCTACAACAGTGAGCGAGATCCAAGCTGTGCACAGCACACAGCATCTGTATTGGAGTGCATCAAAACAGCCATTTTTTGAGCAATGTTTTATCTAACTGTGATTACAGCATAGAGCTCACCCAACTCCTTATAATTGGATGTGAGGAGCCTTCTTCATGTAGGCAAATCGTACACTAGTTTTAGTCACCTCTCCACAAGTGTGGTCTGTATTTTTTTCTCTCACTAGAATACTCTATGTACAAGGAAATAAAGACAGACCCACAAAGGCGGTGCCAAAATCACTATTGCAAAAAAACACTATGTGATTCATGTATGTTATTTCTTTATTGTGAAGGCTACAAAGGGTTGTTTAGAGTGAACAAATATGTGGTAGAAAGAGCCAGACCACATGTGTGGAAAAAACATCAGCGGCCATCATTGGAAGTGAACGAATCAGCAAAGCCGGAAGGACGAGTGGGAAGACTTACTGTGGTGTCATCCAGGTTGTCATTACAAATGGAATCACCATCAAAGGCTTGCCATTGCTTCAAGGCCTGTGGCAGAGTGAGCTCCAAATCAATCCCTGCACTAGACTCACCATCAAAATCCATGGGTTTCCATTTCTCAACCAGAGGTGCAAGCACATTGACTGCATGACCCATATCAGGTCGCTGGAAAGGTTCTCTTGCTGTGCAATGAGTTGCCAGCTCCGAAACCACACAAATGGTCTTGAAAGTTTCATCATCATCATCATCCTTGTTGTCATCATTGTTGTTGCTGTTGTTGCTTTTGGGTTGATTTACTTGAATTGTTGGATCAATTGCTGCAAGCAAACTCTCTTTCTTGCCATTCATGCGTCTAAACCATGTCACAAGATGCATGTTCTCTTCTGCTTGTGTCTCGTCCAATGCACGTCGCCCTGTCATGAGTTCCATCAACACAACACCAAAGCTGAACACATCCACCTTTGTTGTCACACGTCCCGTGACTGCATATTCAGGAGCTAGATAACCAAAGGTTCCAGCAAGCCTCGTCTCCACTGAGAATTTGCCTTCAGGTGCAAGCTTCACCAGTCCAAAATCTGAAACCTTGGCTCGAAAATCATCCGTCAACAAGATGTTGGAAGGTTTGAGATCTCGATGAATGAAGCTTCGATGTGCCAGGCTATGGAGATACTCCAATCCACGTGCAACATCAAGTGCAATGGATAGTCTCGTCGACCACGAGAGGGCCTTCTCATTCACCTGCTTGTAATCAAATAGATGCTGGCTGAGAGGCCCATTGGGGAGATACTCGTACACCAACAGACGCTCTGCACCCTCTGCACAGTAGCCCAAGAGACCAACCAAGTGTCTGTGCTTCACCTTGGTAAGGACCTCAATCTCTGCTTGGAATTCATTCAAGCCTTTGCTGCTCACAATCGCAGCTTCCATTCTCTTGACTGCAATCTTCGTCCCATCTTCAAGCTCCCCTTTGTACACCACCCCAAATCCACCTCTGCCCAACACATTCTCCTCTGCAAAATTGTTGGTGACGGCTCGCAGCACTTGGATTGATATCAGCATGTTGCCACCACCTGCCTCCATCACCTGGACTTCTTCCCCACCACCCGAGATGCTGTTTGCATTTGTCGTCATGCTCATCGTGGTATCACCACCTCGAGTCGTGGTTGTGCTTGCCACTTGATCCACAACCACCTTCAACACATCCGGATCTGAGCACGAGTCCTGGGGATGCACCACGACAGCATTGGCATTTTGAGCTCGCAAGAACCCATGCCGCTGCTTCTTCCTCTTCTTACAGATACACAAGACAGCAATCGCCGCAAGAAGGAAGATTCCAAACGCACCACCAACTCCCCCTGCAATTGCTGCCACAGAAGAGGAGGAGGAGGAGGAGGAGGATCCTGTTGCATTTGCTGGAGCTCCAGAAGCGCTTGGATTTCCAGGACCTGAACCTGGTTGGGTTGGTGAAGATGAAGAAGAAGAAGCTGCTGGACTTGAACCTGATGTGGTTGGGGAAGATGAAGAAGAAGGAGAAGAACCTGTGATGGGTGCAGCAGCTCCTCCAGCAGGAGCTGGAACAGGAGAAGAAGAAGCTCCAGTAACAAGAAGAGCATTGCCAGCATACAAGAATGCAACAGATGTAGGAAACTTGGGCAACGGTTGTGTGAGATTGTTGTCGCTCACGTCCAGCTTCGTGAGCGTCTTGAGACCCACAAGCGCCTCAGGCACAGGGCCGGTGAGATTGTTCCCCTTCAAGATGATGGTGCTAAGCGAAGTCAAGTTCGCGAGCGAGGGAGAGATGGTACCCGACAAGCCATCGTTAGAGAGAATGAGCGACACGACATCGCCAGCAGCATTGCACGCAACTCCAGTCCATGCGGGAGCAGCTGTGCAAGGATCGGGACCTACCCAAGTCTTCGCCACGGCTTGTGGGTAGCCGGCAGCAGCAAGGAAATCCAGCAACGAGGAAACAGAGACGGAGCAGACGACTCCCGGAGCTCCACAGTAAGTCCCCATGTCGTAGACGAAAGTAGCACCGGAAGGAAACGGCGGGAGCTCTCCGTCTAGTGTGTTGCCGTTGAGTACCACATCCGTCAATGGCAAGCTCGCAAGCGACAACGGCAACTGACCCACGAGCTGATTGTTGTTGAGACGCAAGCCCGTAAGCCCCGCCGCGCTTGCGAGTCCTTCGGGGACAGAACCCGTGAACTCATTCACCTGCAACCACAAGACGGTGAGCGATGTCATGCCGCCGACGGGAGTGATGCTCCCATTCATCGCCATGTTGTTGAGCTCCAGTACTTGTAGATTGGAGCTTGCAAACGAGCTCGGGATTCCTCCCGCGATGTTGTTGTAAGCTAAACCTAGCACACGCAACGCCGGCATTTGATCACCCAGAAAAGAAGGCAAAGCTCCGTTAACCCCCGCAGAAGTCATGGAGAGATTTGTCATCACCTTGCAAGCTTGGACATCTGCAGGTATGCTCCAGCCACCGGAGCTGCTGTTCAGAAGGGGATTGTAGTCGAGGTACAAAGCTTCGATCGCTATGAGACCCACGAAGAAATCTCCCGGGATGCTGCTGAAGTTGTTGTTGTCCAAGTACGCGAACTGCAGATTGGAGAGACCCGAGAGCGTCGGCATGGCGCCTGTGAACTTGTTGAAATTCAGCTCCAGGAACTGCAGCTGCGAGAGCTGGTTGATGTCAGGTGTGACTGTCCCTGTCAACCCGAATTCTCGCACTCTCAGCCACAGCACATTGCCGGATGCATCGCACTTAGTTCCATTCCAGTTGCATGGATCCGCATCCGTCCAGGATGATGGCGGGTTGGTGATCCCTTGCTTGAAGTTCTGCAACACCACCATGTCCGAGGCAGGATCTGCTCGCACTCCAAGCAGCAGCATCCCCGCCGCCACCTCCCACAACAGTAGTAGCACCAGCGGCATCGATTCTCCTCTCATCCTCCTCGTCGCCATTTCTCTCTACAAATGCTTCTGCAACATCCTCTTCTTGCTTCTTCTCTTCGCTACCCTCGTGCTGCTGCGACAACAACAACAATCTCTACCTTCCAGCACACCAGCGACACAACTAGGCGCCACCATGCATACGTCTGTCTCCGGCTTCTTCTGTGCTCACTCCAACCACCGTCGTCGCTTCTGTGGTGGGATGAGCAACAGCAGAGCTTCACATCATCACAGCTGACAAACTACTGTCGTCCTCAAGAAGAAGAAGCATGGGTCCAGATGAGTGTGTGTGTGTGTGTGTGTGTGTCTCTCTCTCTCTCTCTCTCTCTCAGCTTCTGCTTCTTCTCTTTCTTCTTCTTCACTCTTGCTCTTGCACGACCAGAAAGAACACCAGGAGCAGCAGCTAGCTACAAAAGAACCCGGGTTCGTTCAAGAGCTTTTTCTTCTTCTTCTTCTTCTTCTTCTTCTTCTAAGTGGTGTCAGCATTGCAAACTAGAAGAAACTCTAATCTTCACGAACCCACAAACAAACAAACGACAAACATTCTACCAAACAAACACACACTCTGCAAGAAGATCACAGCGAAGATTTTTTGGCATGGTCTGTACAAGAAGACAGCCAGAAAGAAAGAAAGAAAGACAGAGACGAAGCTATCTAGCTAGCTAGTCTCTCTTCTATCTAACTCTCCGTTGCTGCTTCCCCCACCTCACAGCTCCACAGCTCCAGCACAAGTTCCTTGTTCCTTGTGTTAGTTACGCTAGTGGCCAGACAAAACATCAAACCAAACGTCCATGCAAGAAAAGAAAGAAGAAGAAGAAGAAGACGACGACGATCACAACTAAGAAGAAGAAGACGGCGACGACGAGAACGAAGAGGTAGAAGAGAAGCTGGTTGTTCGTTTTTTTTAGGAGGAGGAAGAGGAGCTTCACCCCCTTTTTTTTGCAGCAAAAAGAATCGAGGAATCACACCTGAATGAAATCCGGAAATGCTGATGACGATGATGATGGTGGTGGCATTACACTACTGCAGTGTAATGGTGATTTTCTGCGCCGCCGCTGGACTCGGATTTTGACGATGATGATGGATCTCTAGTGTACATCCTAGGAAGCCGAAATTGGGAGGAGAGGAGGAAGAGAAAGGGGAAGAGGGAAGGAAGAGAATCAATCGTCAGAGAAAAGATGGTGTAATTCTTCTTCTTCACCTACCCAACATGCGAAAATGAATCCTTCCTTTTGCTGCCTCGGCAATGCACATGGCGGCTGGCAAAACAACGACATCCAACAACCCCACCAGCTAGCTGCTGCTGTTCTTTGCCTGCTGTTGCTTGCTGCAAATGGGTGACTCTTTTTTTTCCTCTTTCTTTTGCTGCCATTTCTGGCAAATCCGAGTTGTCTGCTGCCATGGATGGACCCCACACTGATCTGTTTTGGAGTGACGCGCGGAAGTATCGCAGCTGATCTCTCCTCTCCATGATTCCTCTTCTACAAAAAGTCTCTCTCTCTCTCCCCCCCTCTCTCTCTCTCTCTGACTAACTTCCCAGGAGTTTCCAGGAGGCTTGCTTGCTTGCTTGCTTCGTTGCTGGATTGGTTGGTTTGTCTGCTGTTCCTCATGCTCGGCTGATGCTGCCGTTGTTGTTGTCGTCGTCGTTGCGCACAGACTGTTTGTGCTCGTGCCCTAATCAAAGTAAAGATCGGAATCTAGCTCCAGGAGGAGCTTCCAAAAAACCCCACACATGCAGAAGCAGCAGCAGGGACGACTTTTCTGCTCTTTTGTTTTGCACTTGCTTCTTCCTCACTTAGCAGTTTCTTCTGACCTGCAAACCGGATCTGCTGGGATTCCGAGAGCAAATCTGCAGCACAAGTCTTGCTGACTGATTGATTGCCTGATGACTCCGACACTCCAGAGCCGTCGGCGTCGTATGGCAATCTCTCGAAAAACGTTTTAGGGTTCCTGAATCCTCTTCTCCTTCTGGTTCTTCTCTCGCTCTCTCTCTCTCTCGCTTGCGCGTGCGCTCTCGTACTTGATTCTGGCTCTCTCTTTTCTTTCTCTCTTCTCTCTCAAGGTTTGACAGTTTGGATTGTTTTCCACCTACAGTCTTCGAGAATCTGAGAGCAGATTCCGAGAATAACAAGAATTTTGAAGACGGCGGCAAGAATACATTGAAGGACACGCTCTCTGTAAGAAAGCAAGCTGTTCCTTAAACCCTAATCCATGCTGTTGTATTCCTGCACTTTGCTTCTGAAGTGATCTTTGAGGGAGGAACAAGACAGGGAGAAGAATAATCCTGAGACACAATTGTGTTGTCAGAGTTGTTGCTGAGATCACAACATCCTGACTGCGTTCTCACTCAGGATTTGCTGTTGATCACAACATCCTGACATTGTTTTCAGTCAGGAGGACTTCTTAGAGAGAGAGAGAGAGAGGAACTCTGTTGCATTGAACAAAAAATCCTAATCTCCTGCACACCATTTCTTGATTCTTGATTCTTGACACCAGAAACCCCTATGCTGGTTTCTGATTTCTGAACCCTCTCTGATCTTGAATGTTGAGCAGACTCTCTCAGAGACATATCCAGACTGCATGCAAAGGTTTGAGCATTCAGTTATGTAGCTGAGAGAACCTTCAAACTCTTGATGAGTAACACCTACTGTACACTGTGATGTGCAAAATGGATCCTCCTGAAACTGGACATGTTTTCAAAGCTAACAAAAGGGGATTTCTGTGTGTCTGTGGTGGCATTGTGGTGTTTTGGTGGACAAGAAGATGGAGCTTGGAGATCGAGCACTCGGTTTGCTCCTGTTGCTATTCAGCTCCACCCTCTTTGCCTACTATACATTCTGGGTGATCATCACAGTAAGTGTTACCTCCACATCTCTCTTTCTCTGCCCTTCTCTGTATCTCTGTCACTGCCCCCCTCTCTTTCTCTGTATCTTTCTCTCTTTCTCTTCCTCAGATCTCAGTACAAAGTAGTCTCTTTGTCTTGGGACTTTTTGTCTTAGATTTATATGTAGTTATGTTTTGCTCATTTGTGGGGTTATCTTTTGATGTGTGTGTGTGTGGGTGCAGCCATTTGTGGACACAGATCACTTTGTTCACAACTACTTTCCTGCACGAGAATATGCCATCATCATTCCTGGCCTTGCTGGAGCTGCACTCATCTCCTTTGTGCTTGTCTTTGTGGGAGTTGTGATGGTGAAGTCACGACATGCAAAACCCAAGGCCAAGACCAGCTGACAAACAGTCCTCTCTGTCACCCCAAGAGAGAGACAGATGATCACAGATCTCATTACTGTTGTGTATACATACCATTGTGTAGACAATTTCAAGCTCAAGATAGACATTTCATGTCACCAAGACATCTATCTGCAGGTAAAACCATGTTCATGTAACTGCCAACTTTTTTCTGGCATAGATAGTACTGCCACCTTACATTCAGGCTGCACATCAGGAGAGAAGTTTTCCACAGTGATATGTTTTCTTCCATCACCTACCTTCTTCCATAGCCTACTTCCATTGTCACCATCTTCTGGATCTGTGAAACCTTGGACTTATGAAAATCTTTATGACCAGTGAAGGATCAGTCATTGCCAGGAAAAGGGTACTACTGGCATTTACGAGCAGACCTTTTTCTAGTGTAAACTACTAGAACTCTTGACATTTTTCACACTGTATTTTCAAAACCTGGTGTAATCTTCTGGATACAAAGTCTGAATCTGTCCTCAAAATCACAAGTTGTTATTGCTGCAGCAACAACTCTGTTCTAATAGACTGAAAACAAAGCTTATTGGTCACCCAACTTCTTGTCAATATCTGTTCCTCACAATTCTGGGACATTTGCTCCCCCAATTTCTTGCAAATGGTCATCTCACTGCAATTCCAAATACATGCACTTGGCCCACTTTCTTGTAACTCTACTTTTGTGAAAGGGGAGACAATTGGTGATTGAACCCCCTTGTTGGCGTCATTGAAGTGGCATCCAGACAATTCATACTTTGTCAATGGAACCTGAACACCTTCTATTTACTTGTGTTCCTCACATCTTACATCAGACAGAGAATTGCATAAGACCCAAACCTGGACCCATGGGGCTATTTTATTGGGTTTCTGTGATCAAGGACAATGGTGCAGGTGGGATGATGCCAGAGAACAAGGTAGAAAAAATGCCATCAAACAGAGGATAAACAAATATTTATGCACCTTATGGTGACTCTCAGTATAACCTGAGAGTATAGTCAACAAATGCTCAATAAAGATGCTGAAACATCATTGGGAGTTTTTCTACACATGCCATTTGACACATTGGTACAGAAGGTGCCAGGGAATCACACATTGTGTCAGAAGGAAAAGGAAAAGCAGAAAATGCTCTCTGAACACTGCTTTCTGAAAGCCCCATGCAGGAATATTGAGAGTTTGTTTTTCCCTGGTGCACTCAATTCATCTAGTTGAAGAAGTAGGGGGCTTTGAGCACTTCCTTCAAATCAAAATCACCTCGCTTCGGGATGTCTGGGAATGCAAGACCCGGGAACTGCTCTTGAAACCCCTTTAACAGCTGCAAAATAATATCCACAACAGACTCAACTTCCTGATCAGCAGTTACCACAGAATTCTTCCTGGTTGATTGAAGCCCTTCTCTGGTGTGTGTAAATATATACCTTTTGTTGAGATATCAAATGAATCTGTAAAAGACCAGACAAAATCCAAACACTCACGTTTTCAAGGATGGGTTGCTCATAGAGTTCCACAAAGTTTTCCCGGAGCATGACATTCATCTGCTCTACATCCCCAGCATGTGTCCAATATGAGTCATGTACCCCTGCAACAAAAACAACAGACAACACAAAATGAAAAAATGAAACCTGATTTTTCTCAAACCTATTTTTCCAAGTCATTTTTCAGGATCACTAAGCAGGAAAACAGGGAGCTCAAGTTCAACCCATGAATTCTCATCTGCAGCAAATCAGTAACAATAGAGATGTCTATATGAACCAGCACCCTATGAAAAAACTTTCACTGAAGATTTGTCTTTCTTTGTCTTGAGAAAATTCTCTTCTGGGTGCCACTTGTGATGGTTTCCATGAGCTGGGTGTGGGACAAGTGATCTCGTTCAGAGTTCACATGGTGTTGGAAATCTACCTGCAAACGTGAGGCCCGCTTTTTTGCAAGTTATCGCCGTCATCATCATGTGTGAACTGTCAAGAGAGTGTACAAAATTGGGTGGGAATGCAGTTCGTTGCCGTGATACGAGTACCTGTGAAATGGAGTAAGGCAAGGATCTATAAACTTCAGAGTAAGCAGCATATAATGATGCAGATACTGAACAAGATTATCATTCTTCAATTGTTCAAGCTTCTGTTCCTCATATCCATCGAGCCAGCTTGAAACGTCAGGTGTCATATTGGAAAGACTTCCCATTTCCTGTAATAAAAACATCAGGAGGAATACATGCGTTTTTTTACCGGTTGATTCTCATCGGAGCTCCTCAACGCCAGCACTTGGAGTGAAGTTTTTACCTGTGTGCAAGGAGCCCACCATCCCCACCAGATTCAAGTCATCTCCACTATTACTACAACTCTAGAATCCTGAAAAAACCATCTTTGCACATAATTGTAGTTTGTGTGTTTTATTGGAAGTACCAGAACATTTTTGTCTTGACAGACTACACACAAATATATTCTGGAAGCATACCAGTTGTCGGGTGTCTTTGCGATATGGTTGTACTACTGGAAGTCCTAATGGAGTTGTCCACTTTACTGTATGTCCCGCAGATGCAATAATCTGCATTTGTCACAGTAGAAACTTCAACATCCAAAAATCTTACAATGAAATGAAAAGAAAAACTAAGAACTTTATGCACAGCATCCAAAAACCATTAAGCTTACAGACATTGAAAAAAAAGCAAGGGAGGAGGAATGAAATAGACTGAATTTCAATGAGTATCATCGAAATAGATGTCACAAAAGAGGAGAAACAGATCACATTATTGTATATTGTTGGAAAAACTAGAGTGTCTTATGAGTCTGAAAATTGGGGAGGAGAAAAATCTGATCAACTTCTGTCACCTTGGTTACAACTGGCAACACTAGAGTGGGTTTTCAGTGATCTGGGGAGAGTAGAAATGCTGAAATGAGAATGCAGAAATTGATTTGATAAATCACCTTAGCACAATCGCCAAGCCACACCATGATGCATCGAGCCTCTTTAAACATCTCACCCAATGCATCCAATGTTACCTAAACATCAAAATCACGTAACCCACAATTATCAAACTCATATGTATCAAAAATGAGGGTTGCAGGAAGCACAAATTTGGAAGTCTAGGGGTCCCACATAGTGGGAGCTGGAAGGGATTCAAGTGGGTTTACAACATCCAAAACTAAAAATCCATATCTACAAGATTGCAGAGAGAAAACTCCACAACAAGACTTTGAAGGCCAAACTATTATGTCAGTTGCAGAAAACCAAAGCAAACACATGGCAAACACTGTAGTGCAGTCAATGGTCTGACAGTTCTCAGTCACAAAACTAAGAGAGGATTTGAAAGTGGGGGAACATGGGGTGGGGGAGGGCTTGCCTTGGCAGCATATGCAGCAGCACGGTACATGTCAATTGAGTCTGCTAAAAGGCCACGTTCCTTCAATCGACTCAGTATTTGGATTTGGGCACCCACAAATGTGACACCATACACAGATGTCATAACTGTCTGCTTCACCAGCTTTCTATCAATCTGTCAAGACAACCCATAAACCCATTAAGTACTAGGGAAAGAAAAATCAAAAGTTGAAAAAACAAGAGAGACACCAAAACGCCTAAACCCAACAGAAAAATCAAAAGTTGACAAAGCAAGAGAGACACTGAAATGACTAAACCCAACACATCCCATGAGTAAAGTGGCAGTTACCTGTCCAGTAAGGAGCTGGGCACTTGCTGCATTCCGATTCGTCAATGGGTTTTTCAGCACATCTTTCTCCATAATGAGACGCACCCTGAATTGTATAGTAGCAAACCACAATGAGTTGGAACAAATGGCACAATATTACCCCAAAAAATTCCTCTTCTCTATTTTCAACTGCTTCTATGGCAGTGGGAGGTGGGTTCTTGGGTGACCAATCTGGAGAGGCATTTTTTCACACCCTGCCCCAACTTTCATAACACATAACAAACTAAACTGATGCATACCTTTCCGCAATTCCAGCATAGACATCTGCAGGTTGGTCTCCAGTGGTGAGGTTCACAGACTGAGCACCATCCTGTAAAATAGTAGGCAGATGATTTAGGGCCATTGATTAGTCCTTGAAATCAATTCGGCCATCCTCATAAGCAATGCACAATCCACTGATACTGCACTAACTCAGGTTACCTGCTGCATAAGCTAGCTTAGAATGACTGACTACTGTGACTATGATATGATCCACCGAAGTATTGACAGAAAACACATTGCTGAACACAGCAGGAGTAGCCGCTCTGGATGCTACATCCCTTTTGGAATTGGTTTTCCTGCTTACCCAATCACGCCCTAGAGCTGCATAATGTTGCAACCCATTGCAGGAACCATCCTACAAAACCAGGACATGCAAAGCACATTTAGAACTGGAAATTTCAAGCCCAAATCAATGAAGTTCAAAGCAGTTTAACCCACAGAATGTTGCTCATAAGAGTCTCATTCTCTTTCATAGAAGTCAACTTCTCACAAGCTTACACTGCCTGAGTTCACCATAACAAACCTGCAATAAGGAATGGAAAAGATGCATTGAAGAATACTGCAACAAGTGAACAGGTGGCAACTGGATTTCACCTGGTGTACAGGTAAATATGAGACATAAGTGGAGGGGTCCCCAGACAAAATTGCATCACGGATGTCCATGCAGGCTGCTAAGCACTGAAAGGGGTCCTCTGCTAGAAGCCACCATCGCAACCCACTCAACGGTCGCTCAGCAGAGTCAAAGATCTTGTCCATATGGTTGTCAGTGTAGGCAACCCGACGCTCAAAAGACATTTTTCCAACTGGGCCTCCACACAAATTTGCCAGGTGGATCTTCAGCCAGTACAGTCCAGTTGATCCCAAGGGTCGGCCCTTTGCAAACTCAAGAAGGCCACGACACATGTCAGAGCCCAAGTGATTGAGATGTGGGTGCATTGGGTATGCCCGTCCCCGGAAGTCCACATTGTGTGGATAGTAGAATTCTTCTTCGTCTCTTAGTTTCCTGGCCACCTGCACTACAACTCTTGACTTTGATGAGTCAAGCTTGCCTCAGTTTTTTGATACTTCTTTAGTTCTACCACACCACCACAACTTGAGGTGGATGAAAACACACAAATGATTCAAAGATGTGTAGATCAAGACTGCTGACATAAATGGCCCATGGATACAGAATATGTACTGGATTTTATTGACATGAGATGGGGGACATGTGCATACCGCGAGCTTGATTTCAGTATCACAGCGAATGGAATGGCGCTCTTTGTTGGTACGCTTGGCTTCTGATGCTGAAAACCGCCATCGCCGCCATTCCTCCATGTCTTCTGTCTCTGGTTTCTCAGGTAGCCCCACCTACACATACCCAAACTAGCAAATGGGATAATGCTTGTCTTTCCATGAGGCAACCTTGAGAGGTAAGATGGTGTCTCACAAGTCATTTTGTTTTCACAGAAAAAGAGAATCCTTAAACGTGCAGATTACCAGTGAGACTAAGCATTTCTAGAATTGTTGAGTCTGATGATAAAAAAGAATTAGAGAATCTGCAGATCATGATGATACTCACATCATTAGCATCCACCAAATTAGCTAAGCCCCCACCATCTGCCCACATTTTCTCCACCACATCCAGTATCGGTGCCCTGATCCGCCAGCTTGTCCCTCCCAATATATCAAGTGCCTGAAACCCATTTGAATTCTCACTTCCAAACTTGGTCCAACATGCGGTAGATAGAAGCAATTAGCTATGTCCCTTTGCTTGAGCAACCACCCTTTGATACAGTTGTGTTGACATGCACCACACTCATCCAGATACAAGTGTAAGACCAGAACCACTAATGGAAACATAAACAGGTGTTACTACATCTCTGGTCACTCCTTTTACCTCCATGACTTTCTTCATGCTTTCACGAGGGGTGTCCATGACAGCCATGCGCTGCTCCTTTGTACCCTGCGTCCGCATGATTGATGACTTCAAATGCAAATAACCACCTTCATTGAACCTGCCATTTTTCCATCAAAACTTTCACTGGAATCTGAAACACCAAAAGACATGCTCAATACCAGCATGACATGTTGATATGTTCAAGACATGACCCATCAAGTAGGTTGTAGAGACTTCAGATCTGACAAACAGGGAAAGAGGAAAACCCAGTACACAAACACTGATGGGCAACAGCTGGTTATGGAAACATCATCATCACATCATATAGAACTAGTTTTTTTCCATAAAGAATGATTCCACTCTACAGTAAAAGCAACTATGAAATCAAGCTCTGTAGGAAGCGAGACAAACTGAAATGAGAAAACCCATGTTCAAAGAACCCTGGAATGTCAAGGAGAATGGCACCCGTACCCCAACCATGGTCGTGGATGCACCAACATTGGCATATATGGCATCACCATATGCCGAACCTGGAAGACCAAATCGTGATAAGTGAGAAGAAACACAGAATGTGCATCCTGATCTGGGATCAACAACACTGATCACTTAGTCAGTGAACCTCTATGAGAACAGTCTGGTAAGTGGGTTGGAGGTGAAGCACAGAAAAAGCAAAAGAAAAGAAAACACTCACTGATTGGTTGATCTCCAACATCACAAGAGGATCACACTCAATTACACCATATGTGCGGTTTAAACTGCACAAAATAAAACATCCCCACACAAAAGGAAAATTGAGGTGTATTTTCTTCATTTCATGTTACATCTCAAAAATGTACTCTGCCTGCCAATGTAATCCATTGGTTCAGTTTTAATTCTTTCAATCATGGAACAAAGGGGATCACTTCATACTGGTTGTTGGTACCTGGGTTCTCAGCAGGTACCCACTACATTGGCCCCTTCAGTATCCAAGTATTCAATATTTTCCCTGTCTACCACCAGCAGAATGGAAGGGATTTACAAAGTTCGACAATACAATCCACCACACTAATTACAGAAATTATGTGTCTTCCAGGAGATCCTTGGAGGAAAACATTTATGCAATGAATAGTTCGGTCATCAAATGGAGTCAATGGCTCCAAGAGACCCGGAATGGGGTGGAGTGATACCCATACTTTAAGAATGGTGACAAATACTACATCTTACTTATAAAGCAGAAAATGTCAAATGTAAGAATAGGACGATACATCACTTTCTGCGCATGTGATGACTCTTCAAAGTGTGTGTGAATGCGGGTCGAAGGTCCAGGACATCAGGGCACTCTTGATCAGCCGCTGGCTGCACAAATGATGTCTCCATCATCAACTCCAACAAACGGCTGCCAATCTGCACAACAAAGTCATTATATGAAAAGTTCCATCAAATTACAAACTCTTGGGAAAATCAAAAGTTGGTTAATGCCAGTTAGATTCTCACCACAGGAGGAATGTCAGCAGAACCCAATATGATTCATACCTTGACATGAATCGCTGCAGTCCAGGGTTCATCGGTGCTGGCATGTCGTAGAATGCTGTCAACCCGTCGCAACTTGTTCTGTTTTACCAACTTCTTAACCTTCACACGCATGGAATCAGATGTGATGTCCACATTTTGACCAGTGATAACTTCATCCCCCTTGCCAGACAGTAGACTTCTCTCGGTACCACCAGTTTTCAACTCCATATGCTTCTTTTTCTTCTTCATCAGTTGGTGTATCCGCACCTGCACACCATTGCAATGTTGACCAACCAATCATCATTCTGCAAAGAGCTTGGTACTCTTGGAGAACAGATTGAGACAGAAATGCAAAGAGACTTTGCATAGTCAAGCTCAGCTCACCTCCTGTTCAACAGCTTCACCAATCTGGATGGCAGCATGCACGACTTTCACACAGCCATTGTCCATGTCACTCATGAGAAGACCCATCAAACGGTGCATGGTAATTACTGCCAACATATCAGCTGGCAATTGTGCAAGATATGGACCATACATTGACCGGTCCTCTCGTTGCTCCCTTCTTTGGTAAGCCTTTTGCTCTTCAATGATTCCATCCCTGAAACACCCAAACCTACAAAATAAGATCTGACTTGCAACTTGGGTCCCCAGACAAGGTTTTGAAGGACAAAAAGACAGCAGCAGTAGGCCCTGTCAACCCAGTCTTTTGGGATCATGGAGGACCAATGCCATTGGCAGCCAATCTAGTGGACATGTTCTCTGATGATGCATGGGCTTTATGATTTTTTTACAGTGAGGATTAGGGGATTTCCAACTCCAAGAAATTCTAAGAGATACATTGTTTTACCTGAGGGGCTCAAACCACCCGAGAAGTAATGCTTGCGCAAATGGTAAATTGGGAGCAAGATTTTTGCGGCACATATCAACAATGACTTCCCTGTACTCAGCAGCAGCTTGCTGCCATGCCTCTGTCTCCACTTTCACCTGTCGTCTGTACAATTTCTGACGTTTCTTCTTCATCTTTGGGTCCACCTTGAGTTCAGCAGTCCCCAACAAGTCACCCACAGCATGAACCTCTACTTCCTCATCAGAAGACTCAACTGCCTCCATGGCCACACTTGCATAAGCACGAGCCTGAGCTGATTTCATGCCATACATGAATGGCATTTCCAAAGTGTATACAGAACCATGAGTCAAATTTGGCAGAAAGCTTTGACCTAATTGTGATAGCAGCTCATCAAGCTGAGGAAATGTAGTGCAAAAGTGATGAGGCTGAAAACACAAAGCAGGAGCCTTGGACGGGAAGTTGGATCTGGCATCTGGAATTGCATTGAGAGGCCCTTGTTTCTCAAATGCCTCTGTGTTGGCAGCTACAAAGGTGGCAGATTCTTGCAACTGAGTGATCTTTGGGAGGCAGGAGAGATGCACATCTGTTCGGCCTCGCCCTGCTCTCTCCAATTTCCAGACCACAGACCGCCACATGCCTGAGATCGTAAAGCATTTCACTGCAATTTTTGTACTACAATTTGTTAGTGATGCTGTGATTTCTAGTGAGGAAAACCCATGATTCTAACGAGGAAAGAAAGGGTTTTCGAGGGTTTTAGTACCTGACTCCTAGAAGGGCAACAGCACCACAAGTAATGATCAAATAGCTGCCAACAACTGACACTCTTCTCTCTTCCTCCAAGGAACCATAGCCATGAGTGGTTCCAGTTCTCAAAGACAAAGTTGCTAAATTTCCTCTTCAGAAGATTCTACAAGCTTCAGCCATTTCTCCCAAATGGCTTACAGAGCCAATCAGACAAATGTCTCTCTTGAAAAACTGTGGGATTTGAAGATCCTACAGACACCATTTTTTTTGCCAGCTCCATTTTTTATTCTATTGCTCTCCAAAAGGCTGCACAGTCCCTGCACGCAGACACACAACAGTTGGGTTATGGGTGCTTCTACAGAGTGCAGGAAAAAAAAAACTCATTGTCAGGTCATCAGTAGCAATACAGCAACAGATTTCAAAAGGGGGCTACACAGAAGTGTAATGACACATTCAAGCAGATATTGCATAGACAGACATTATCATATAGTCAAAAGGCAGGAGCAAGGAAGTCCTTCCAAACAAGAAGAAGAAGAAGAAGAAGAAGAATACCTCAGTTCTGTCCCATGGACCAAAAACAAAAAAACACTACAAGAATGATTTGTCATTCACTCGCTAGTGAGTGATCCATCCCCACTCATGGACTGACTTCATGAGCTTCTTCCCCCCTCAGTGCCTGTGGACCACAATATACAGTAATCTGCTTCAAAATGTCCGTGAACTCCATTGTCTCAGAGAAATACAAATCACTGGAGAAGTTGATTTGGGTGCAAAAAAAAAAAAAAATCGTTTTTTCCCGGTGAAGAAGGAGGAGGAGGAGGAGAGACCCGAAATGGTTGGGGTGTGTTACAGAAGTCCATAATCCTTTTTGGAAACAAGCGGGCTTGCTGCAAAGGATTAGGGCAAAGCTTTAGGGCTTTAGGGCTTTAGGGTTTAGGGCTTTGTGGGAGGTTTCTGTGTGTGGGTTTCTATTTCCGAGCTTGTTGAAGGAACGATGTGCACTTCCAGCAATTCAGAATTGCTCAGTTGGAAATCCCCCTTCTCTGCCTTTGCTGCTGAGAGAGAGAGAGAGAGAAATTTTCATTTGAGCAAATGGGGAGTCTTTGCTGCTGCTGCTTCTTCTTCTTCTTCATGAGATTAGATTTGAAGCAATCTTTGGAAGAATTTTGGTGAAGAGTTTTGGAAAGTCCTGACCACTCTGCTTCGCAGTATTGGGAAGTCGGGATTATGTTAGTGGAAGTCACAAAAGAAGGAATTTCTTGGTTTGATCTTAAGAGGCATTTGCTTGATGTAGTCTTTCTTATTTGCTTTGTTTTGTTTTGTTTTATTTGTTGTGTATGAGGAAGCGTGCCTGTCGGATTCTTTTGCTGTTCTGTTTTTAATGGATTTGGTGAAGAGGGTAATTAAACCCTAGACAAACTTCTGCCAAAGGCCAGGAGGCATGATAGTTGAGGAGACATTACAGTTGCAATCAAAAAACAGCCTGTTATGCCAACCCATCAGAATCAGAGAATCCTGGGAGGATGAAAGTTTCTACAAACTGAGGAGCTAATTCAAAGGCAGAGCATCCAGATCTGAAGGTTACATTCTGCAGCTGCAAATCTCTTGACAGCACTAGATGATGTTGAAAGAATCGTTATGCCAGGAGTAAACAGGAAGAAGACATTGCTTTTCATAGCTCAAAAGCAGCATGCAGATGATGCAGCCGTTTGGTATGAATCAGTTCACTTGATGGTGCCACCTGACTGACTGGGCACCACTAAGGAAAAATGCTCCAAGCTCAGTGCCATCATCAACCATCTGTCTTGACAATTACGGAAGGGATAAACCAGACAGAGGTCATGCCAAAAAGTGACCACGCTGATGGGCAAGTCAAAAAACATTGTTTACTCTTCAGACCATTTCTTACTAGACCTGAGGAGGAGCAGGGATGCAATGGACGACAAGAGGGACATGGACATTGAAACTTGAAAGAAAAGTGCAAAGTCTCCCAAAGAGGACGACTGAAAGCAGCCTAGCTTGCATTAAACCTGAAAACCAAAGGTTTTCACTAATGAGACTCATGTGAAGTATTTGACATGAGGAAGGAAGCAGCTCATACCCTAAAAATCACCTGTACACTGGCACCTGCATTCAGAACTGCCACAAAAGTGACAAAGTCTGGCTTCACTCCTGGTGATTGCATTTGTCAAAACAGTTTCAGTGCACTTCTGCACTTGCTTGCATTTCAAATATCCTGAAACCCATGGCAACTCCAAGCAATTACATCCCGGGTTCACATCCTATGTTATACCCTAGACATGACTGATAGCCCATAATGTTCTAAGCCATAAAGAAACTTTACTATGCAGGAATAGCAAGCACCAATTATTGCATAGCAACATATCAAACATTGTGAGAAGACATGGGAGAAAATACAATTGTACTGTGCAATTTACATTGTGATCATAAATTATGACAAGAAGAATGCCCACTCAACAGCTCACCCACAATTTGCACTCGAGACTGCCATAGCCAAAAAGTCACCACAGCAGCTAGCAACCTTTCTCTTGTCAGAGAACTGTGGTAGATTAAGTACCTGGAGGAGGAGCCCTTGGCATATCTTCACCAGCAAAGCCTTCTTGATAGTGCAGCATTCTTGTTTTGGAGGAAGACCTCAGCACTTTCAATAAAAACTGGTTGCTACAGTGTTCTTAGCCTAATA
>Ga0209208_10003964_pt1 | contig 21098 bp, 15 predicted proteins | sample S1TSphfallax_3_FD_187694 | JGI IMG/M metagenome (GOLD analysis project Ga0209208, IMG submission 187694) | Host-associated microbial communities from peat moss isolated from Minnesota, USA - S1T2_Fd - Sphagnum fallax MG (SPAdes) (version 2) | ecosystem: Host-associated > Plants > Peat moss >...
AAAATTTATCATGAATCAAACCTATTCATATCACAAGGTGTAGAAGTGGGAGCGATATTATGCCTACTCCTCAATACTTAGAGGTAAACTATGCCTACTTATAGGTGTAAGAACCCTTGCACTATTGAGGAGATTGTATAATATCCCTCCGGTTTTCCAGGAGGGGAATTCCTGGATTTTAAGTGCCCTCCAAATACACTACAATTTTTCTCGGTGAGCTGTGCTTCAAGTTCAACATATTTATTTTGGCAGCAAATCCAAAAACCATTCCAAAACAGAGTTTACAGACTCTGCAATTTGATAGCAATTTCCATCAAAATTTCTGCTTCTAACAAACATTTTCAAAACATGTCTTAAAAGTGATAATTATAGCCTGCAAACAAGCTACAAAACTTGCATTCTATGCTTGTTGCATTCCATTGCGATGAAACTCTCCTTTTCAGAAGGCATTTTTTTGAGTGTAACATGCAACCAACCCAACCTGCTAATCAGTTTTGTTACTCTGAAATATTGGCAAAACACAGACAGGCCAGGAGGAAATGTAACAGGGATCCCCACCCACTTTTCTTTATTGAAGAAAAATAGGCTGCATTTTTTATCATTTTGTGCACAATTTAGGCATTCACATACATCTCACCACAGAACTTGTAGACACCTTTGGCACTGGAACAATCAAACTCGAGTTTTAGAATTCTGAGAATCCTATTGCACACTCCATGTGTACACGAGGCAAAAGTGCCACAACACGAAAAATAGCTACAAATAGAAAATGCTTTGAAAGGCTACAAAAACTGGAGCATTTGGTAACAATGAAACAACTGAAAAGTTTTTAGTTGTAGAAAGATGGGACCTTTTTGAGGTTTGCAACCCATCCAACACTAGCAAGCTAATGTGTTGATGTGAAAGTTGAAGCTACAAGACTTCTGTTGCCCTCCCATAATACCTGTTAATGAAGGCAGCCTGTGACAAGACAAGGTTAATTGATGTGGATTCAATGCAGGGGAATAACTTGGAGTGCAACTGACCAAGTACAGAAAAACCAGATTCCTACTCAGCACACCAAACATTCATTCACAATGACTGTCAAATTGTCAAGTGCTTCAGAATAAGAACAAAGACACAAATGAACCAAACAGCACAGAACATCTTGAAAGAGAATGATGCACCGAGGGGGGGAAAAATCATAAACAGAACTAATGATAACAATGCTCACCTTCACTTCTGTGATATCAGGTGCATGTTCACTTTTGACAGGGTAAAATTTATAAAACTTCATACTTTCAAACCCTTCTTTTACTTCCTTGCTCATATCATCAAGAGCTTTCTTCCGTGCCAATTTTGCCTGACACAAGGAATTGCAAGAACGAAAACATATCAGGGAAGTACTAAATGACATTCTCCAAACAAGCTCCAGAAATGCATATAACAAAAAAACTTCCCAGAACCAGTCGAGAATGAGCATCACCAAGTATGGAACGCAGAAGATGGATAGTTTACCTCTCGGACTTTCTTCTTTTCTACTGCCACAGCATCCTTCAGATATTTCTGCATCATATCCAAACAATGAACCACTGTTTAGAGACAATTAACTACTACAAGATATAATGATTAGTGCATATCAAAAGGGTACAAACACACGCCATACGAGAGAGAACACATCTAGTAACAGATTCTGCACACTGCTGAGAAACAGCAGCAGTTAGAGCAGGATTTGAAGACACAGCTGCCATCTAAGCTTTAGAGCTCTGCACCATATATCTATGACATTGCAGAGAAAAATCCACAGTAACACTTGGAGATGACAAGAATGATGCACCTTGTGAGTGCCACTCACAAAAGTATCAGACCACAATCTTAACTATGAATAGCAGTGACTTAGCTACCATTACTCCCCACTGACTTGCAGCAGGACTTCATCAGCTGTAATGGTGGGTATAGACAAGTAGAGAATAATCCTTATCCTGAGTATCTGTTGCATTACCAGAAACTGGGAGACCCAGTCATGATGTCAAATAGCACTCTAAGAGACATAGCTAATGAAACAGGTCCACAGTATCCTTGTTCAAGCTGCAACAAGATTGTTAAGGTAAGCTTCATTTTAACTTGCCCATGTACAAACACTTTATACTACATTGAATTCCCTAAAGAGAAAGTCTGGGTCCTGTGAACTTTTGAACCTGGAATTTTTCCTTCTCCCCTGCAGGCAGCTCCTCATCCTTGATCAAATTGTCTGTGAACTCCTGCAAAATGAACAGAAATCAAACACTAAGACTAAATCAAGTATCACATGCTTCAAGCTTGAGTGATTTGAGCTGGTGGTGTAAGAAACAAAAATGAGAATACAGAGTGTGTCAAGCTTTCAAAACCATAGGACACAGATTGCAGTCCTTCCACAAGAAATGGATACTTTCAGTCTGTACCTCAACTTCATCAAATTGCCAATCAAACTCTGTGACAACCTGCCCAAAAGCAACAATGTGACAATATTAGTCTCAGTCTCAGCTATGCATCAAATCCCAACCTTTGCAACAGTGTGTTCCCTGTCACATAAGCCATGTCACCTAACTGACTCCCATACACTATCAAGACTCAAACCAAACTCCATAACTGTCCAGGAGCTGTACACCCACAGATAACTTTAGCTACAGCGATGCACCTTGACAATCACAACCAAGGAACAAAATGCCTGGACAGAAATGGAAGATAATCATATTGTGGTAAAACCAACAAGAAGAGAGCCACTGCTCCTTGAATGAGGGTTGAGGGATATTGAATGGCCAGGATAGAGTGGTTACTGGAGGCTTGGCATCATCCTCCATTGGATACATGATGTTCACCACAGTCTCATCAATTGTCTCATCCTCCTTCAAAGGTGAGTAAATATCTGAGACACACCACAGCAAAAGTCAAGGTTCAGGGTTCTATAATTCCTTCTCTGCACAGCTAGCACTGCCAGCCAGTACACTACAGAAAAAACATAGTGGATTGAGAACTCCAAATGAGTCTCTGCTACAAGATTCACTGCAAACGTGTCTGCATAAGTTAGTGTCCACAAATTGCTTCTACAAAAAAGGGACATAACATCAAAAAATATATTATGTACAGATCCAATGGGGAGGGACAATTGGTCATCACTCATCTACTGCAATGATGATGAAATTGAGAATTGAAGCATGACTCACAAGGTAGACAGTACTCGTACTTCTTGATCCTTTCCTGTTTCAATTGCTTGAGAGCAGCCCTGTATTGAAGTTCAGGGTTGAAAATTCAGCTGTCTTGGCTCACAGTTTCATATAATCTCACAGGACAACCACATTTTATATAGCCAGAGATTCGTATTAACATCTCATGACAAGACTCAGTGGCAAACATAAACTTACCTCGAATGCAGATGGCAACTGTTCTACCTTGTAAAATATATACCTTTTTAAAGAAAAGTACAGGCTACTTGGCAAAAACCAGGTAGAAGAGTAGTTTTGTGGAAGAGACAAAAAGCAAACTCACCTTCGCTGTGTGCACTTCAGGGTGAAAACCTGGGCCTTGTAGCGCTCCACTGCACTGTTGCTGCAGTAGCAGGCATAGGAACAAGTAACTCTCAGAACCAAAAAACAAATAGGGCCACCTCCATGGTACCACAGAAAGAAATAGATAGGTGTACATATTTGCACATACTCTCGGACTTGTGGTGGTAGATAGGGCACCCAACCCATCTTCATCTCCTTCATAGGTACAATCAATTCATCCTCCCTTTGTACAGACTTGATCCCTATCTTGTCAGATGGTGGAAATGGTGATGTGACCTGCAAAACAACTATGGGTTCAGAGCTTAAACCTCACAAAGTGAATGACAAAGTCAATAACATATGCTTGAACCCTTGGCTGTTCAAAAACATAACATTGCAGTGCAAGATAGTCGACAGACTTGGGGAGACAGCATTGAATATGCCAACCAATTACAACCAGGTAGTAATATTTACCGCCACAACTGCAGGGATGTGAATAACTCTTGAAGCATCTTTAAAGTGTATGAGCTGGGCTGTAATCACAGTCACAATTCACACCTGACCATCAGATAGGGAACTCAATAGTGAAGAAGCTCTGAGGTTATTTGGTTGAAAAACACATCTATCTCATAGTTGAGACAAAGGAACTTACGCTCAGTGCATCCAAAAAGGTAAACACGCTTGCCATGGAGTTTGCCTCCCTCCTCAAATGCTTCCTATACCACAAAACATACACAGTTAAATCCAACAACAAGTGTGCATTATGAAGTTGCACTACTAAGAGGAAACTGAGTTTCAAATGTGTGATTGAGAAAAAAAAACACAGGAGTGGGGTATAGGTCACCAAAAACAATGCATTCAACAAGAATCTGGAACAGCAGAGAACTAGATACCAATCTGACTACAGAGGAGTAATGTCTATGCACACCTCAAGGTTAGAAAAGTCCCAGTCGATTTCATAAACCTTGTCATATTGGTCCCACTGCAGCACCATGACAAACAAATGTCCTCTTCTCTTCATGATAGCAAAAGTTTGGGAAACAATTTTTCTCTACAAGATTGTGGAGAAAATCTCCACAACAACAACAAAAGCTTGGGAAACAAGAGTATGCAAAAATGCCACCTGTCATACAAAGCTGAAAGGCAAATATTATCACTGGGACAACAAAATGATCCCTACACACAATCACCACAGCTGGGAAGTTCACATACCTCAGTGCCCACAGGGAATGCTTCCTTCCACAGCATTGACTGCCAACATTCCAACAAATCCAGCATGAACATGGAAGAACAACACTACACCATGAGGTACATACGACCGCGAGCATTGCCTTTCCTTTATTCTTAACCTATGGTCGAGCCTCTTACTCTTGAGAGACATTCTGAGCAGTAAACAAGCTCTCTCGCAGGATAGGTTTAAAAGGGGCAAAAAGCTTACCATGCTTCCAGGCTCTTCCACTTCGGTGTCGACCACAGTGGGCTTGGCACGCGAGGACACGCGCCTCTTCGACGTGGACGCCATGCTGTGCCCTGGTTGTGGCATCCAGGCTCCCTGTTTAGTCCTTCCCGGACTCTGAATCCTTGCCCTTTTGTTCCCTCGAATTGCTGTGTGCTTGCTGAGATCCCAAAAACCACACGAGAAACTCTTCTGGAAGGAGGGAGGACCTTGTTACGTCGTCGATTTGTATTTCTTCTTCTTCTTCTTCTTCTTCTTCTTCTCTCTCTCTCTCTCGGAGGAAGACGACAAACACTTCCAGACACACTATACTGAAGGCACACACATCCTACAAATACCACAAGAAAAATAAAAGATAAACACAACTCTGCTCGCAAAAAAAAAGCAAAATCTGCCTTACAAATAGATAATGCAATCCTTCCTCGCTCGCTCCGCGGTGAATCCAGAATCAAAACCTAAAAATACACACATACTTTCCAAACAGATGGGGCACGAGCACAGAAACACACAAAAGCTCTCTCTCTCTCTCTCTCTCTCTCTATGTATAGCTCTACGACATGCAAAGAATGCCAGAAACTGAGAAGAGTTCCAGAACCGAGAGACAGACACAGACACAGAGAAGGACTGATAAAACCTCCACAACTTTTGTACAATCTTTTTTTGGGTAGAAACAAGGTTTTAGCTCTTTGGGCTTCTGGCTGGAAATCCAGCAGAGCAAAACGATGAACGAAGCTGCTGACGATGGTTATATGCTCACCGTGTTGATCTCTTCCCTCTCCTCAACAAGAGGAAGAAAAGCTCTGAATCCTCCTCACACCGCCTCTTCGTCCCACGCCTGCCTGAGGCCCTACAAAGCCCTTCTCTTCTTTCCCTTAGGGTTTCTGGAGAACATGACAGCCACGAATAGGGAACAAGTATAGGAACGTCGGGAACTAATTCGTAGGTAGGTACCAGTAAACCCTACATGTACATCTACATACATATGTGGTCCATTTTTATTTTTATTTTCAATTTTCTGATATTGTGTCATTGGCTAGCATCCCAAGAGGGATTTAGCATTAAATGGCGATAGATTCTCAAAACCTGTCTAAATATTTTTAAAAACTAGTTTAAAAATTGATAACAAACTAAAGTCAGAGTCCAAATGTGGCGAAAGTTTTTTTTAAAAAAAAGGAAAAAAGGAATCTTTTGATATATTTTGGAATATTCTATTTTCAACATGAAATCTGGGGGGCGGGGGGTTCTTTTTGTTTTTGTTTTTTGTTTTTAATGGCCTCTTTGGTCCCAAACAAACAATTATGAGGATGTTTTTATAGGTATTCAAATAGCAAGATGTATTTCTTTATTTATCTACTTAGTTTTGGGCATCAGCCTAGTAAATGGTATACTCAACAAATATCATGAAAATAGGCATTTAATAAAACTTATTATGTTTTTTGCGAATTTGGTTCACCCAGTCCAAGTAAAATCCAATGTTTTCGTTAAGCCACCAAATATTTATTATTATTATTATAAGTGCTCTACGAATGTTTATATGAAGCATTTGTATAGAAAACAATTTTGAGTTACATGAGGCTTTGGCTCTTAGAGGGTTTCATTGTGCAAGGGATCATCAATGGGAATGTTGCAACAACAACAAGCAACTCATCAGCAGTCTCTCCTTAAGGGGCATAGGCAACAAAGCTGGGAGGGTTTAGGATTTAGGGTTTAAGGGTTAAAACCCTAAACCCCTAAAAAAAAATCCCCATATGAAATATGGTAGCCTAGGTAAGCTTTCACATTGACAAAATGAATATTTTCTTTCAAAAAACTCAATTCATGTTTGAAGTTTGATAGTGTTAATTTTTCATGAACTTATATATTTGGTAGTCTAGGTACTATGATAGTTATTGTCATATGATTTACTGAAATTATGTAGTTCATTAGGCTGCCTGGCATAAGTATGATGGTTTCCAACACCTCTCAACTCTGCGTTTTTTTTTCAATTTTGTGATGTTGCTCTAGTGGCAATCATTTCGTAAGAATATTTAGCCAATTTTGGTGATACTCAAAATACGAAAGAAGGAATATCTTAAGCACCTTTTCATGTTTTAGGCAGTTGTGCCAATTTTTGGCATAATATTTCTAATGTAAGAGAATCTTCAAAAGAATATTCCTTTTTCAAAAAAAAGAAAATGGCGAAATTTTTCATTTAAAAAAAAATAAAAATCACTGCCTCAACTTCTTGTTTTCACAAAAATTCATTTCAATAATTAAAGGATTATTAAAGGTAACAGAAACGATGGCTTTGGGAATTTTAAGTTACATAAATTACACGTTCTCGAGTTCTTTCTCCTCACACAAAAGAAACAGAAGAAAGAAAGACAAAACTGGCAAAGCTATTTACTATTTACCTCATGGGAAAATGTTACCTTGCTAACGGTAAATGCTGACAGGATGACTGGATGTTGCCACTGAGCGTAGTAGCGTTAAATGGACGCAGAGGGGCCCGATGACCGGATGTTGCCGGTGGGGATAGTAGCGTTAAATGGACGCAGTGGGTCCCACCGGCCCTACCCTCGTGTTTCCAGACGCCCCGGTGTCGGTCACAGTCACGGCAGGCGCGGGGTCGCGAGATCCCCGCTCACGGTAGCATTTGGTCGAGGTGATGACTACGGACGGTTTGACATCTCAAATTGTTCGAATTTGAAATTTGTGGGCTTTTCCCGCACTTATATGATAAAGGCCAAAAGGGGAGCGGCTTTTGGGAACCTGGTCTGAACGTCCCGTATCTAACTTTTGTCGGTTTTGAACCCTGGTTCAAGACCTCATTTTCTAAGTAGCCATGGCTTAACCCTTAAGAGCCAAATTGACCCAAATCGGGTTAAGTGGGCCTAACGTAGGCCAAATCAGCTCAATCTTTTTCTGTTTGATAGGCAGCGGAGTTCCCATCCAGGATTTGTACATTTGTAGGCATCTAATTGTTTTTTAAATTTTCTGCGTCCCCCATAGCAGCGTTTTGTTTGTTTATTTATTTTAAATCACCATTTTTGGACCTAAAATTACCCTAACTACATTTCTAAAAGAAAAACAAGAAAAAATTAAGGGGTTTTCGATGGAAAGCAACGACATTAGATGTGAAGGTGTTGTTTTGTTTCATTGCATTCAACTTTCATCATCAACCAAATCGAGGGTTGCGGTTGGAGTGTCATCACATTGCTAGATCTGAGTGGTTGGTAATCAATCAACCAAATTGTAGCTACTGAGGCAGCCCCTTCAACGACTATACCTTTGTTGTCACCATCATTCCCCTCTTTGCTTTTCAAGTTGTGTATTTCATTCCCCTCTTTGCTCTTCAAGTTGTGTATTTCATAGTTTCCCTTCTATAGAACTATCACTTGAAGGTTGTCCCTTTTTTTTCACTTGCCAAATTTTTATTCTACATTCCTAGAAGTCTCCATTGTGTTTAATTCATTCAAATACTTGTTAGTTTACCTATTAGAATGCATGTGAATGTTTTACTTAGATGTTTTTTCCATTGTGCTTTTAGTGTGTTAAATTGCATGTTGGATTTCCTTGCTCAATGGTGTTGTAACAATTCAAAACACAAGTTCCTGTTGCTGAAGCTCAAAATGAAAGTGTAGAAATACAAGTTTGCATTTTGCTTTCATTTATGTGTTGTTCTTGCCATTGTTTAGATCAAGTAAACCTTAAAAGCATTTGCCTTTGTGTTTTCCAAATTATTGTCACTTATATTGTAAATGTTTGTCTTGCAATCATTGATATCTTGTTTGCCATAACAAATTAAGTTAGTCATTAAAAAATGGGAGGTTGAAGTTTAAGCCCTTGAATGACGTTTTAAAGTTTGATCTATTTTAATTATGTTATTTTGTTGTGATTAATGTTGATTGATTGTGTGCAATTAGTTGTGTGATGTATAAGGATTTTAAATTTTGGAAGCATTTGGTCAAATTCTAGAAGGATTTGGGAGAATTTTGAAATAATCTAGAGTATGAAGCTTTTTATGTGAAATAACTTGTTTCAAGTTTCAATGTTAAGGTGAGTACTATTTTTTACATCCCTTGATTTTGAAGTTACGTGTTTTATTCTAATTTGTAATGCACATTATATAAGTTTGTCTAATGTTCATCCTATCATTTGTATCTAACTTCTTCGTGTTGTATGTTTATCATTTAAGTTTTGTGAAAAAGGTAAAAGTTTAGGTTTAGTTAATTGTCCCATTTGTTTTTTTTTCACACTTCATTATGGCACCTTAACTTTCATAATCTTATAATTTCAATTTTTTAGATTCTAGTAAGAACCTTACTGTCATTAAGCCTCTTGTTTTGCTTGATCCAAATTTTGCCTCTCATCTCATTTTCAACCTTTTCAATCATCTTGTAGCTATGATCTTCCAAATCCTAAGCTTGATTTAGATGTTGTGTGCTTGAGTGAACTTCCACCCCTTGAAGTGAATTTGCCCACCCCACACAACCCAATGTTTAAAAAGAGGAAATATGATAGGAACATGAAGTTTCAACAAATTGGGGATGTTAAGTTACCATGGGTGGAGTTGGTTGTAGGGGAAATTAAATGCTTGCACATATTAGTTGCAAAATTTGTATGTAGGCAAAAGGAAATGACAAAATACTTGTTTTTCAATGGGATTCACTTTGTAAGCAATAGGGCACAAGAAAGTTAAAAAGGACAAAAACTTGTAAACATGTGAAGAACCATGTTGAACTTGTTAATCATAATCATCAAATTGTTGCTATGCTTTTAACAAATGAGATAACAAGAAAAAAGGCTAAGAAAGTAATGTAGTTTGTTGTTTTGCATTTGTTGCAACAAGGTGATCCCATCCTTGAAGCCATTACATGAATTTTTGGTAATTCCAAGAAACAAGAAGAAAATTTGAACCAATAGTTCATGTGGACAATGGTACAATTCATGCACCATGAAGTAGTGATGGCAAGAGTGGTGGTAGTTGGGGTTGCACAATACATTGCTTTTAGTTGTGATGAATTCGAGCTGCATTTGATAATAATCTTGATTATTTATCCATTACTATGTTGTGAAGAAATAGGTAAGGATCCTTATTTTGGTCTCTTTAGATCATGTGTTGGAAGGATCTTGGATGACAATATATCCAAAATGATTATGGAAGCATTGATGATAGGAGAAGGCTTGCCAAAAAAAACAAATAATACTAACAAATTCATCAACTTTGGGGTTGATGGTGTGAATGTATGTCAAAACACCAACTTGGGTGTTACAAAACAAATTTGGGATGACTATCTTCCACATTCTATGGGGATCCATTATAACCCATTACACAAATCTAGCAATGCAAACCTTATCTACACTTCCTTTGGTGAAGCACTTGGAGAATTTGTTATAGACCGTATGTGCTTATTTTGCACATTCATGTAAAAAACATTTAGAGTTCACAAAACTTGTGGAATTCACGAGAACAAAGGTGAATAAGATTCTCCAAAATGTGAAAATTACATCACAACATAAATGTGTTTTTATGTTGGTTTTTATGATTGAAATTCCCATTAAACAAACAAGGGAAACAATTGTTCTCAATTAGAATGGACCAATCATTTATGCCAAAAGCTTAACTATTTTTTTGACTACAATGATTATTTTAAATGATTAAAACTACTAGTTGACATGGTTATTTAAATTGATTGAGATGACTTAAATTAATAATTAAAAATTTCTAAATAAAAATAATTAACATATTTTCTTAAATAATAAAAATTTAAAAGATTGAACTATGGATGAATCCAAAAGAACATCATATTATTGATTTTTTTGGGAGTTTGGCAAGTGGGTTTCATCATGATGATGTCATAAACACATGTCCAAAATAGTTTTGAACCTTCATTTCCTTGGCCACAACCCAAAGCCTTTACCATTCAATCACCACATCACATGGTGATATAATTGGTTATTGTAAAATATATAAACACAAAAGTTTTTTAATATCATGCATTATAACTTCATTATATATAATTAGATAATTTCATACTAAAATTGTTTACACAAGTACATTTTTAATGTTATAATTCAATTTATTTCATTTTTTAATTTGATAATTCCATTGAAATTTATAATTACTTTTAATTAAGAATAAAATTTATTCCAATCATCATTTAATTGGATTTCATAATTTCTAAAATTCCAAATGGTAAAAAATTGCATTAATTTTTATATTTTCATTTCGGCAAAAATTCAACTACAATAATTATATTAAGTTTCATTTTAAGAAATTTCATAGTGAAATTAATTTCACTTTTGAAATTGCATATTTAAATTCACATTTATTTAGTTTTTCAAAAGAATTTTTGTAACCTATTTTTATTGATTTAAATTTCAAAAAGAAAAAAAGAAATTAGCTCAAGTTTCACATGTACATTAATTATTTTTTAAAAAATAAATTAAAAAAATCAACTTCATCTTCCATTTTTCACATGTTATTTTGCAACATTCCAAATGTCGTTCCTTATTTTTATGTGAATAATTAAAAACAACAAATGAAAACATGACATTCACAATTTACTTTCTATTTTTTGTAATTAAATTTAGAGAATAATTAAATAATAGTTTTCAAATCTATTTTAGTATTCAACATGATCAAAAGTAACATTGGACGATTCATAATCAATCATATTTGAATGATTAATTCTAGTCACATTCATTACATTAGCCAAATCAAATAGTTCCACATGGGTGCCACATACAACATGTGTTCAACACATTGTTCATTTTGACAAAATAACTTATTTTTTAATCAAAACAAACATACCTAATTTTGATTTTAATCAAATTAGACATTAGATCAATCATTTCAAACAAATAGATTTGACTCCATAGTCAAATTAATCATGATGTTTATAGTAGAAGAACCATGTCTTTATAGTAATGTTAAGTGGATTTCAATGTTGAACCTTACAAAAATAATGATGTTAGAATGCAAAATTTTGTTAATGAAAATGACATTGAACAACCCTACAAATTAGCAAACAAAGTTGAACTATGAACATTTATTAAACTTGTAGATTTTGCTTGGCCTTGCATGTATTTTGCAATTGTTGGAATTTATGCATGCATTGATCAAATTTGCCCAAATGCTAGATGTATTTGTGTGTGACCTTGTGACAATTGTGATATTATTTTAAAGTTCATTACATATAACTTTTGGGCTTTCAAAGCATTACTTGAATGCAAGCATGAAAGTATCCAAATGCAATGGATACCAAATCTGAATATACTATAGTTTAGGCAATTGGATTTGAGGTTTTTGGCCAACACATTTGGGTAGTGCACAAGGATTTGGACACAATGGTGGCTTCTTTTATTGTAGAGTGTGTGTATCCTATTGTTGAACCATTGGTGAAGAACCAATGCATAAGTTATATTTCCATCCCTAATACATATATTTATATATATTGCAAGGGTTAGAGAAGCACTAATTAATGAACTAGAAATTAGGTTTCTAGCCAATGCCATCATGGATGTTTTTAGGATTGTGTGTCTTTAGTACTAGTGGTTCCAACTAGACTACGACATTCCATTTGTTAATTGCATGTAGGTTTTTAAAACAACTTTTGTGGGAGCAAGACCTTGTGCTTGAATGAGAAGGAGGTTTAGGTGAATGAACTCCTTAATGTTACCATCTTGACTACCAATAGAGCATGTTCAAGTTAATTATGAAATCAAATGCAAAAGCATGCATGATTGCCCCTTTTGACCTAAATCCTTTAACCATAATGTGGCACATGTGACAACATCTCACATACTAATTTGTAACTTTCCTATGCATGTCAAATTGGTTGAACTTGTTATGGTGTATGTAGTAAGTACTGTGGAAAATGAAAAATGTTTTTTTACTTTGGGCTTTATGAAGTTCAAATTTTGCAACACACTAATTGCTCATTTGCCAATAATTATCCACATGTGTGCACAATGATATTATACTACATAAATTTCTATTACAAGGAGTGCATTGAACAATGGAAAGTTGTTTGACACCATTATTGTTATAAGGTGCAATCATGCTAATAGGAACCAAAACTAGTCATAACCACTAATTAATTATGTGGTTTTTAGACCAAAATGTTTTTTTAAAAAAAATCAACTTGAAAATAAGTTAAGTTTTTTTCACATTATCAAATCTAATATTAAGCTTTACAAATGTCCAAAATATGAGATTTGGACCTTCAAATAGTGTAAAATGACTTGTAAATGGACTTGGAAAACTTTGAAAATAACATATTTTTGACAAAATTTTAATACGAACCTTAACAAAATAGTATAAAATTTTTAAATTAAAAAACAAATTCTCAATGTGGTGTTGAATTCCATGGTTGGATGATCAAACAAACCCTTTGTTTTCACATTTGCAGTTGTTGACATTTCTTGGAACCTACATGTTTTTTCCTTCACAATTTTTCAATTTTTTTATTTTTTTGGTTAAGTTAACTTGAAATTGGAAGCTAGTTGAGTTAACAAGGCTAGTTTTATAGGTTCAACTCCCCTTTAATTGTTTAGGTCTACTTCCCACTTTGATTTGGCTTTTTGAAATTTGAATGCATTATTATTAGAAATGCTAATTTTTGGGGTTCATTTATCACATGTGTATGATTGCTTTGCATTTTTCATGCTTATGTTTATGGTTGGATTTTGCAATGTGTACCTAGTTATTGTTATACTTTAATCCTTACTAATTGTTTAAAAAATAGATTCATGCCATATGTAGTTGTCAGATTCCAATTTGAACAAATTACACCTCATCAAAAAAATCCTAAGTGCTTTTGCAAAACAATAAAAAAAAACCTGTAATTACAAATCCTAAAATTTTCACCTTTAAAATTAAACAAGAGCTAGAAACTTCACCCCATAATTCAACTAATAGGTAGTAAATTTGAAATGAACATTTATTTATGGGGTTGGGAATAGTTCCTATAATTGATTGCTATTAGCAATTTGAGTACCAAAGCAAAAACACAAGTGGCCACATGGGCTAAATCCCAAAAGTGAAGAAAATTCAATTATACAAAAATGTGCTAACTACTTTAGTTATATATAGATCCTAAGTTACAACTATTTTTTATATGTCATGTACAGTACACCACATTTACATGCACTATGCTAAGACGCATCCATGACTAGGACATTTTGTGATTTTGTCCCAATCATAGTCATGTAATCAAATGTGCGATTTGATGTGGTCATGTGATCATAATCAATCACCTTTAGTCATGGATGGTGTATATATGACTAAGGTCATTCATCTCTAATCATCAACAAGTCACATGACTAAGGTAATTTGAAAATTGATCATACATTAACCTTATTTGACCAAAGTAAAACAAAATAAAAAGGTGAAAATATAAAGTTAAAATTGAATTGAAATTAGATAAAATTTTTAATCCATTTCAAATATAAAGTTACAAAATAATTTAATTTAACTGTCACATGCCATATGGAGTCTATTTTTAATTACTAAACCAAACATAAAAGTAAAAATAACATAGGATTTCAATAAGTAGACCATTAAAATTTTAAACATTAAATTATAACTTTTGGGTTAAACTATTTATTAGTGTCTTAATGTAAAATTTGGAACATAAAAAATAAATTCAAATTAAATTCTTTGGTTTAATTGTTAAACAATTCTAAAATTTGAAAGTTATGTAATTAAAGTTGAAATTTAACTTAGTCAATAGATTTTGAAGATTAAAACTTAGATTTAATAAGGAAATTACAAATTTCATCATCATAGTTTTAAGACAATGAAATTAAATGTAGTCATGAAATTAAATTTTTAATTGAAGGAATTGTGAACATTAAAATTTTGAAATTGAATCAATTATAATTATTCAATTATTCAAGTGGACTTTAAAGTTTCATATGAAATTATTGAATTATATATTTAAATAATAGAATATGTTTATATAATTGAACTAGAAGGTATGAAATTGAAAATAATCATGTTTATAAGTTTATGATCACAATTGTTGTCACATGTTAAAGTTGGTGGTTCGATGGTAACTAAGGCTTTGTGTTGGGACCAAAAAAATGAAGGGTTCAAACATCACCAATGACATTGCCTTCCATGACTACATAGTACATAGTTGAATTGGATATTTGTGTCCTCCATGATTAGAGTAAAAAAAGACAAATCTATTCAGAATTGGGGTATTGAAAAAAAATGGCTTATTTTTAAAGGACTTCGAAGGACAAGTTTTGATTTTTTAAAATCTTACATTATTATAGTTGTTGTGGACTATTGTATGCCAATAGATAAATTGATGTCTTGTTAAAATTAATAAATTTAAAAAGAATTTGGATACTATGTAAATGCCATTTTGAGTCCTTTAAACTAACTATATCAAATGTCTAAATTGCATTTTTTTAAAATAATAATAAAAAGGAATGCGTAAAGTCATACAATTGATTTCAATTTTTTTATACAACAGAAACATGCCCCCTTTTATGAAAGTACATGTTCATTGGGTGAACTTTGATGAAAAACCAAATCATACAAAAATTTCAAAGTTTTGAAATTTTAAAAGAAAGGGTTGCAAGGCAAAGGACTCATTTTTTTGACCGTTTGGCAAAAACATTATGTTCAATGGGTTCAAAATGTCTAGTTTTAGGTGCAAGTCATATGTGAAAGAAATAATCTTGTTGAAAAACATCTTTGGTTGTCTATTGAAACTCATTTTGGGGATTTTCTTGGATTTTCTACATTTTTGGCAACAAACAAAAATATTGATACACAATTACATATGCATGTGAAATATCACCATCGTCACATGAATTATCTTAAATTGGATTACTCAATTTTTCTCACTTAAATTTGTTTCAAGTAAATGTTATTTGCAAAAATAACCTTACAAGAGTCCAAGACTCCTTTTTCCTTTTTTTGGAACCCCAACCTTGAATAGGCATAGAAACATGGCATTGGACATGTCTATACAACTACATAGTCATGGGTGGGGATCATTTTGTAATTAATTTTTGAGTGGCAACTAGGATTACATAATCATGATTGTGTAGTCATATACACCATGGCATAAGCGATGGGTCTAAATGGACTACACAATCATGTACTCATGTGTAATCATGGATTCCATATTTAGGCATAATTTTGATGTAGTATGAGTATGGGTAATAGGTTACTATCATCTAAATACTTTTTCCATCAAAATTGTTTTATTAAAAGATTTTTTAACCCTAGGTATTCCTTTGTAAAATTGACTACTTTTAACACAACTTTTGTTCAAGCTCAAAAGACCTTTATTTAAACCAAAACCCAAAATGAAATTTAATAAGTTTTTAATTTGAATTCTTCAACATTCATATTAGTCATTGAACATAATTTTGAATGATTAACATAACTTTAAAGTCAAAACAAAAACATATCTACTATAGTTTGAAATTTTCCCCAACACCATTTTTGGCTTTTATTAATGTGTTTTGACCTTGTCGGCATAGGTCAATTGCAAAGAAACAACTATCATTGGCACCACTTCAATAGGCAAAACACTAAAACATTTATACATAGATGCATTAATACACTTATTTATAATGACACAATATAGAATAATGGTTCAAGCATGCAACTCAATGTGTCAAGTTTTCTAATATTCAAACAATATTTTGCAAAGAGTGTGCAACCAATATTTACTAGTGTAATGTTCAACAATTGAATCATACATTGTTTTGTCCACAAAAAAAATCCCTACAATGTCAAACATTGATCATATTTATCAAATTATATAACCATGAAACAATGTTCATCACATCTACAAATTTTTTAATAAAAAATGGATGTTATTTCAAGGGTGATGGGCTTGGTGGATATTGTCAAAAAGATTCAAGTTGACAATTTTTTTGAAAATAATTTCAATCCTTTTAACAAAATTATACACATTCAACAAAGTTGAATATGTTGCTTCAAACTTGACTATCCTTAACAATGATTTGATTGGTATCATATGAATCACCATCAAATAAAAATGCCACATTGAATAATCATGCAGTTCAAGTTTGAAGTCAAAATGAAAATTGTCGGAAGGTTCCAACATGAGGAGGCTCTAATGTGTTTCAATGTGATAAAGTATACCACAATGTCATATGTAGTATCACTTCCATTACATAATAGGTAAGACTTGGCCCATCAATTGATGGCCTCCACTTTTATAGTTCTCATAGCACCCCCATCGCAAAACATAATTTTCTAAAAGATGAAGCAATGAAAACATTTGTTGGTTTTGGAAACACAAGTTTTAGAAAACATTATGTCATCCCATAACCAAGCTTGGGGTCTCCAAAACTTGGTCAATTTTGAATCTTAAATGTTTAGCCCAAAATGTGACTATCCTCCAAAAATATATATGTTAGGACTTGTTGCCCCAATTTGAAAAAAACATCTAAAAACATAAAATATCAACATAAAACCATTACTAATACATTAATTCTACCTAATGCACCAACACACATGGTTAAAGTGAAGATGCACATGAAAGCAAGGATATTAAATGTGTTTGAAGGAAGAAAATGTATGTGATGAACTGAATCATTTCTAGTACTTTGCATATTCTATGAAAAATTGAATTAATAACAAAAGAGGTTAGTGATGACACATTAACATGTTTAATATGTTGATTATAGATTATAAAATGTAATACAAGCTACATTGGTAATCAAAAAATTGATATATTGATACATATAATTTGATGCATTAATATGTTAATTCATTATAAGAATTGAAAAATTGATAAGACAAAGTGAAAGATAAATAAATTATACATTAGGAAATTGCAAATCTCAATAGATCATTAACATCAAAAAAATTTGCCAAGTTTTGCAACTACAAGTCACTAAAAGGTATTTGATTAGGTTTTTGGCCCAACTTCGTACCAAAATGCCCATGTTTAAAGAGTAGTGGGTTTGAACCTATGTGAACAACCATAGTTCTTTCATCCAAAGGCATTGGAGCTCGGAGCCCAATTGTCTTTTCAAATGCATTATGCCATTATTTCTTATGTTTGATATTCACACTAAATCTGATTTCTTCAATAGTTTCAAGGATGTTATTATGCAACATATCAACCTTTCAAAAAATGGTTGCCAAAGGGGATCTATAAATCACAAACCATTATTAGTATTTTTAAGACCATAGATGTAATGTATGAAACATTTTATTTACATATGCACAATGAAAAAGGTTCACCAATAGCTAGGAGGACCCATTAGATGTCCAATGCCTCACAATGATGTAAAAACTTAAATAAAAGGCATTGTCCTTATGTTCCTCCCATTTATCATTGCCTTGAATTTGCCATAAACATAGAAAAGACTTGGATAAAACAAAGCCACATCCTCCAAGGCACAACACTTGACAAAAATTATTAGCCAATTGTAAATCTCATTTTTAATGTCTTTTCCTTTTCCATTCACAATATCAAATAATTATCAATGTAGATGATGGAAATCTTGATTAGTAATGGACTACGCAAAAATGTATCGACCAAGGCCTTTTAGAAGGCATCCAAGGCAATTTTTAATTGTTCTACATGGGGGCACACAATTCTAACATGTTGACACACTAACACATTATAGTAACAATAAAAGGTGAAAGATCTAGTTACCTACATGGGGTGGACATTACATCCATTTTTGCAAATTCTCAACCTTCAAACCATTAAAGGTGCATATAAAGAAATTTCATCCCACTATGCCAAAACATGGTATTCGTGACTTGACTAGTCATTTTATTACTAATGCCCAAACTTAATCATGTAGTCATATTTGACATGTAAATGCTTTGTAGTTTTTATTATGATTACATCACTATAATTGTTTGTTTCATTGGTCATATTTACAACTTCAGATATAATTCACGATAATGAATCCTTCCAAATAGATGAATTGTGAGTGATTTCATCCACCTAGGGTGGTTGCAAAATAAGGTGGACCAATTCCAATGGATTAAAAAGTTCATAAAAGTCCATTTGATAATGTTAAAATTATAGTTTATTATGATATCATTATTTAAGTGAGGGATTTAAAAAGATGGTTAATGAATTAATAAAGATTATATGAATAAAAGCCCAACTATATGACTTATATATATATATGTGAAGAAAAAAATCCATCAATAAATGATTATGATATGAATTTTTGAAAATAAGGTTCATTTTAAAACATTCAAAAATCCATAATTTTTTTTTGGGTTAAATTTTTCTTAAAAATTTTGTTGTTTATGTTTTTAAAAAATAAAATGATATATTGATTCCCTATAAAATATCCCCCCAAAAAAATCAAAAACAAAAATGTACTTATATAAAACCACAAACAAAAGACTAATCAATATTTTTCAATTTCAAAATTCCAAATTATTGTATATTTAGAAAATATATGTTATTTTTAATAAATATTTCTGTTTATTCAAGTTTTAAAACTTAATTCAATAACAAATTTTACATAGTGAGAATTTTATGGAATGTTAATGCATGACATTTAGCAAAAACCTAATGTGACGCAAAAAATGGTCCACCTTATCTTGCAACCACCCCTTAGCCCATTGAATATCACACTGGTTACAAATGTAACCAAATATTGGCCACAATGATGGCATGGACCTAGAGTCCCCAAATGTATATTAAGGTTTACTAAGGACATATTAGGAATATATTGTGTAAGGGTATATATCTAAGAATATAGGTGTAAGTTGAAGGCTAAAAATAGGTATGTAAGCATATCTATTTACCAACCTATATACCTATGCTTACCTACCTAGTTCATGCTAGCTACTTACCTACATAACATGTGCTAAATAGGTAGTTAATTAAACTATGTAGGTTGGTAGGTTATAGTCTAGGTTAGGCTACATATTTATACCATCTACATAAATATTATATTACCTAGGCTTATGTTAAGCTAGGTAAGTTGGGTAATAGGTAGTAGGAAAAAGGGTAAATAGGTAGGTAATTCTTATGTTGAACAAAGGGTGTGAAATTATGTTATAGTGTTTCCCTTCATGAAATTTATCCCATATTCTTCGTCAACAAGTTCAACTTTGTGTGCCTCTCAATAACTTTTTGTTTTGAAGCTTTCATTTTAAATTATATCTCCTCTTCATTTGATGCCTCCTATATTGATACATAAAATTTGACATATTGATACATATATTTTTATACATGTGAAAATCCCTTAAGGTGTATCACCCAAGATAATAAGGACTTAATCTTTACTATAAATTTTTTTTCCTTATATTTTGATCACCACCAAAACTAATGAGTCAAGAAGTGTCAAATGTTTCAAAAGTACCATATTTCAAACTAGTACAATTCTACATTCCATCATATTCATCCATGAATGTGCTTTTACATGGTCAAAAAAAATAGTTAAAAAAACAATAAAAGGTGACACTATGACATGATTTTAGTACACCTTAAAACAATTGGATCCATATATAATACCTACAGTTGATGCATTGATACCTATAATTTGGTACATTGACACATATGTAATTTGATACAATTCAGACAATTTATTTTTTTTGCTTGATGGTTCATGTATTTTCTTTGTGCAGCTCCAGTGGTTTCAAGTTTTTTTTCAAACACAAATATATTTCCAAAAACAAATTGCACATTATTTTTTCCTTGTCCGAATTCAAACATAGGATAAGGTTTCAACACAAGTTTGCTACTTTTTTCATCCAAGGTCCATTGCAACCTTGGATAACTCAATGATGATTAAATCATATTTTGTTGGAGAAAGACATTTGGCAATTATGGCATTCACAATTGTTTTTAATAGCATCAAGGAGCTAACTTGCATTGATAAGAAGGTTATTAATGTCACCTACCAAGGTTGGATTAAAATCCAAAATTTGATACAAGGTTGCAATGATAATAGTTGCAATATTGGTGGAGTTCAAGAACATATGAAGTTCAAGAATTTTTTTTTGCATAGTTTGGATGACATGAATTGCCATATGAACATAAGAACTAACAAACATAACAGACAACCCCACTCTCACTTTGTGGCTAAATTTAAGAAAGGATAATAAGTATTTAATTGTCAATGGGTTTCCTTAGGAACTTTGGGGAAGCCATCATTCTGTAATAGGT
>Ga0209208_10003965_pt1 | contig 21096 bp, 27 predicted proteins | sample S1TSphfallax_3_FD_187694 | JGI IMG/M metagenome (GOLD analysis project Ga0209208, IMG submission 187694) | Host-associated microbial communities from peat moss isolated from Minnesota, USA - S1T2_Fd - Sphagnum fallax MG (SPAdes) (version 2) | ecosystem: Host-associated > Plants > Peat moss >...
CTCTATTATAACTAAACTCAAATTTCAACACAAGCCAAAAATATCATCTTTCAAAAATCCTTGTATCAAAGGGTATCAATAACCCTATTATTACCACCTAGAGGGGCCAAAATCCCTTAAGCTACTCACTCTACTCTATAATGAATCAAAACACAATATCCTTCTTGCCTTGGTAGTAGGCAAGGCCAATAAAATAGGATCTTAGGTTTCCATGTGGGTCATCATAGACCACCTCAAAGAAAAGATAAGGTATTTAGAATTGGGCCACAACCCAACTCAAGAATCTACATAGAGTTTGATGAAATTGTTGGGGGAATCGAGATTTCAATTCACAATTGGCCTTTGTCATTTGGGGAGGCCCATGTCTCGGATTTTACATCTAACAATTGAACTTGTCCATGATCTTATAATATACACAACACATGTATTATATACACTACGACTACGATTATGTGGGTGAAACATTTGCATTGCCATTTATGTGGAATGCACCACTTGTTCGAGGTTTTAGGGTTTCAGCATTTCATACTGAGATTTAACAAAATGTCTGTACTTTGCAGATACCACTGAAAGAAGGGATATGGGGTGAAAGGAGGCCCAAAGACAGGGTTGCTTTAGGGATAACTCTATTGAGTAGTCATGCTCAAATTGCACAAAATAGATCATTGAGATGAATGTAACCAGGGACATCTACTTAGTTAGGTATGGATGATAGATAAGTTAAGGATGGGAATTGAAGGGAAAACAACCTCACCCTTAAACCCTAAACCCTTAAACAACAATTTTTTAAGTTGAAGGGTAATTTTTGAAGAGTGTTTAAATATGGTGCATACTGCTTAGTGATTGTTTTTTATTGGCGAACTTTTGCCAAATTTCGACCTAGAAAATACAATTTCAACCCATATGGAAAGGATTTGTGATGGAAAAAATGGCCCCAATTCACCAAAAGAAATCCAAGGTGCCAGATTTGAATGATAAGTTCCATTTCAATAGCTGAGAATATAGACGTATCCTTTTTATTTAAAAATTTCATTATATGGTGGTGTGTGTAGGCAAATTTGGCTAAATTTTTTTGTGTTTGATTTGCCACCGGGGCAACATTGAAAAAATTGGCGAAAAACAACACAACACGCCAGAAATTTCTTCCAACAGTTTTAGCCATTTTTTATGAAAATAAACCCTGTGATACCTGGAGGGTACCCGATTTCATACCCGCCGGGTATTAGAGGACAAAAGGATGAGAGGGCTTTTTCTTTAGGCCGGGTAAAATAAGGCACTCTCCAGGTACACTTTTTTTTAAATGCATGCGGGTATTACGCAGGGGTAACTCGTGAGCCATGTAAGGGTCAACCTAAATTAGTTATGGTTTTACTTGTGTACATTTTTGCCCAAACATAGAACCCACTTTGGTTTTTTGGAAGGTTTGCACTTTGTTTAGGAATCTCCAAAGAAATTTGAAAAGAATTGGAATAGAAAGTAAAAGAGGCAACAAACCTTAAACCCTAAAACTCACCCCTCTCAAACAAAATGGTGTTGGACTTGAAATTCTCATTAAAGGAGGTATGGGCAACAAACCTTAAACCCTAAAACTCAACACTCTCAAACAAAATGGTGTTGGACTTGAATTCTCATTAAGGGAGGGTGGGCAATAAGCCCTATAAACCCTAAACCCGACCCTTTCAATGGCAACCAAATGGTGTTGGGACTTTGCTTCTTTGCGGCGATTTTTCACTCCTTACATACTACTAGCATATGATGATGTTTATTGAGATCACAAATTATTATTTACATGAACTTTTCGACATATGCGGTGTGATAGTGTTGCAAATGACCTTTCGGGCATTGGATGGAAAATAAAGATGGTCCATGCATTTAAATTTATCATCCAAATTTTATCATTCATGGTTAGTCTATTCATGTTGGGTGATAGTGCAATATGTCCAATATTTATAACCGCCCAACATCACAGGGGACTTTTTACTTTTCACCTTAGCACAAGAGAAGATAGGTAAATAAACGACTGTTGTGGTAACAACCAACAGTTAATGGAGTTGGGTAAATGGATGAGGATGAATGAAGAAAAGCATGTGAATGGATGAGATTTGATCTCCTTGTTGGGCTGTTACATAAATATATATATCTCTCCCCCTCAGGCCGTTTGCATATTCGGTTTTTGAGAACCTCCGGTTATCATATATTGTCCGTTCCTTATAACCGCCCAAAAGACAGGACTGTTTTTTTGTTTTTTTTTTTTACCTTACCGCAGAAAGAAGAGACGGTAAATGCAGTCAACAAACAGTTAATGGGGTTAGGTAAATGGATGAGATTTGGATGAGGATTGAATGAAGTAGTAGAGCGAGAGGAGGATGAGATTTGATCTCCTCTCTCTTTCTTCTTGTTGGCTTTTTGTTTTGGTTGTTTTGTTCTTTGCAGCGGAGCTGCTGCTCTTGCTCCTCCTCCTCCTCCTCCTCCCGCTCCTTCTCGCGTTGTTGTCGTCGTCTTTCTCGTGTTGTCGTTGTTTACCTTACAGCCACATGTGTTGAAAAACTGCAGTACTTTTTTTTTTGGTTGCTGAAAATTTTCAGTTTTTGTTTCTGGCTTTTTTTTTTTGGTTTTTTTCTGGTATCCTAGGGGAGATAGATATAGGGTGGTGGAGAAGAAGAGGAGGGGGGCGGAAGTAGTAGTAGTGCCCGGGCGGAGGAAAAGCTAGCTCCAACAAGATGATGGAAAGCAGCATGGGACTGGACACGGGCTTGTTGTTGTTGGACTTGGATTTGTTGCAGCTCCCTGCCGAATTTGCATCGCCTTCCTCTTCTCCTTCCTCTTCTGCTGCCGGTGCTGCTGCTTCCTCCGCTGTTATTACTAGTACTACTACTAGTGGCAAGCTTTCTCTGTCGCATGCATCCCGTCTCGATGACCTGTTTGCGCAATGGCTCTCTCTGCCCGACACTCAACGCCTGGTACGACAACATACATTTCTTCTTCTTCTGTTTCCATCTCTGTTGCCTTTCTTTTCTCCCTTTTTCCTTCCCACGACTCCAAAGACTCTAACCTACCCTTTGCTTTTTGAGTGTTCGGTTTATTAGGTTTTTGGTCTTCTCCCTCTATTTATTTTTTTTGGTGTTTGTGCCTGTTATGATTGTGGTAATTCAAACATCTGTTACAAAGATTTTTGCGGAAGAAGAAGTGTCAATCCAGCTTCTGGTCATGGGGATTGCTGTTGAAGTGCTTGAAGTAGGATTACAGAAGGCTTTATTTTTAACCCTAAGAATGAAGGGCTTTCCATCACTCTCATCAGCAACAATGTTGGGCCAGCTGAAGAGCGAGTGGCTAAAATCCTTGCTTAGGCATTTGAGGACATGGTTTTCGTTTTCTCTTTGTTCATCCCTCGCCCTCAGACTCTTGATTGCTTTGTCTCAGCAGGCCAATGATGGGATAAGTATTCACTTTTTTTCAAAGTTGTTGTGTCTTACTGCAATGCTTGTTAGGGTTGGTTCTTAGGGGCAGCAGCTGCTGCAAGAGCAGCTGGACACAAATCCCTTTTGGTTTGTCTGTTTGTTTTTTATGTGACGTCATCAGTCTCTGCCCTAACACTGAGATCCTGTGATTCTTGTTGGCACATACCTGTGCCAGGCTAGCTGTGATGCACTGCAATGAACACATGAAATAAGGGGGGCAAATTTTTGTGTCTTTTATGCAATGTGTTGTGCAAATAGTACTCAAATGTGGCAAAGCTTTACTCTGTCCTCACTGTGAAGGTTTGATACAGTTGCCTGGCTTGACTGCCAAGAGAATCTTTTCTTCATTTGATTTTTAGGTTGGGCTCTGTGTTCCAGATTCGCCTGAATCCACACTTTGTGTTTGTATTATGGCCCAGAAATTTTTGTCTGTAAATCTTCTCTTTTCATTTCCTTAAAGCAGGAGGAAGGTTCTATCTAGGGTTGGGGTTTTGTGTGAATCCACAGTTGACAAGTATTGTTATGCAGTCTGTGAAGGGATTTGGATTGTGGATTGTGGATTGTATGCTGTTTGGTGAATGATGGATGGGGGGTGGGGTTAGGTGATGTCTTTGCTGGAGGAAGCAAAGTTGGTGAATTCATCAACAGCTCAAACAAGTCCTAGTGTTTCTGCTTCACTGCTACCAGGTGTTTTTAAGGAAGGATGCACACCTCCGCTCTCTCCAAGAAACTCACCTCTGTCACCCAAGTCCCCAATGCGACGTTCTGGCTCTGGACCTAGCAATTTGGGCTCTCCCTTAAGGAAATCCAGTGACCCACTTCGAGAAGTGATTCCTCAGGTATCTAACAGGTTGGCCCTTTGACTTGTGCATACAACCTTAATAAGGTACAAAAAAGTAAAAGCAGTTGTCCTTGTTGGTGTTCTGAGCACTGTGCTGAGCTTCATGTTGTTTGTGTTGTTTGGTTGTTGGTGGATGTTTTTCCTGGACATGGGGTAATTGGTGATCTCAGTTCTATTTCCCTGATGGACCTCCTGCATCAAGAGAAATGGCAAGTCAGTGTTTGGCCCGCATTGACCAAATATTTGCTGGTCACCCTGATGGCCTCCCTGCATCTGGTTTGTTCTCTCACTCAGGACACAGTCCATACAACCAGATTGTTGTTCTTCATTCATTAGGCATTTTTTTGTGACAGTGTGCACAACATTGAATAACATGGTGGATTACTTAGTACTACAAAGAACAGTTTTAGGTTTGATGTTGGGTTGCCTTCCTCAGACACTTGCACAGCAGATTGTTGTGCTTTCATGGTTCATGGTTTTTGGCTCTACTTTTTACAATATTTATCAGTAACATAAAGGCTGTTGAATAGCAGATTTAACAGGCCAAGTGTGTTGCTAACAAGTGACATCTGTTTGAATCTTGGACCTGACTACATGGAATAAGTTAGGGTTCTTTCATGTCAGGTTGTGTTCCATCTTAATGTTGCTTGAGGGTGTGTAATTGCAGCATTTATGACAATCACAAAGGAGATTTGCAAACTACCATCCTTTTTCTCCAGCATTTTATTCAGAAACCTTGATGTTAATGGCACTGGCCTTGTCACAAGGTAGCATTCTGACCCAACCCAGCTCAGTTCTAATTGGAGGTTCTCTTTGAGTTGGAAAGCAGTGATTGAAAAGCAACCAGTCATTGTGTGGTGTTACCCAAGGGGGTTAGAAATGGTATGACTTACGTCTGATGTTGTATATTTCAACATTCTGCTTCGGCCATTATTGTGCTGAACATTCTTGCGTATGAAGGTTTTAGCAAGTTGGTCATTGTAAGATCTGGTTCTGCAAGAGTTACTATTCCTTATACTTGAGATGAGATTCTCTTGTTCTGTGCAGATTCACACAAAAGCCCTGTTCTGTCCTTTCACATGCAGTTTTTTAACATATATCTTATATTGATTATAGGAGATTCAATTGGAGTGCAAGTCTGCATGTTGTCTTTGAGCTCTTTAGATACATCATAGGAGGCTTGCTTTGAGGCTAGGGAGTGGTGATGTACTAGCCATGTGAGCATTTTAGTTACCGTACTTTAATCTGTTGGGTTGTCAAATCACCGCTATTCTTTGCATTACTTGAGTGTCTCTATTGGACCCATGATTTAATATCTTAACATTAGTTCTTGTTGAGCAATATCTGGTTATAGTGGCCTCATGATCAGCTGTGAAGATCAGAGTTGGAGGTATTTTAGGTTAGAACAGATTTCCTGTTGCTGCAGGTCATGGACTTCCTTCCAAAACCCCTGCTCCTTGAAAAACTTGTGTTTATCAAAATTTGTAGGGCTAGACCTCTTGTCAAACTAGCCACCTGATTGGGTGCAATCTGTTGCAGGGAAAGGTTCATAGAGTACTGGGTTGATCAGAATATGCTGACAGCTGACACAGCAACTCGTATCTTCACAGTATTGAAGCAACCAGACAAGAATTATCTGACACAGGTCAGTTTCATACACTTCACGAAAAAATGTTATAAACTCTGAGATGATGATAAAACCCTCAGTACAGTAAATCATCCCAGGCTCTGGTCATGCCTTTAGGACAAATTACGACAATTTACAAAGATTGCACCCCTTGTGCTTATTCATTCCTGCATGGCTATACTGGCAACCACTGGCACGTCACCTTATGGAATTAATGTGTATTTTTGCTATTGCTAGTATTTATTGTTCAGATCACAGCTCATCTTCAGTGTTTTGGGTACTGTTGAGTTGAAGTTACATACGCCTGGTCCTGGCCTTGAGGATTCTGTCCTTCCAGATTTTGGAGAGCTTTCTTGAGAAATTTTGACACAGCACAGCCATTGAGTGTGGGGAGTCTTGATGTTGGTGCATGTGCAGGAAGATTTTAGGCCCATATTAAGGGAGCTTTTAGCTACACATCGTGGTTTGGAGTTTCTCCATGATACCCCTGAGTTTCAAGAGAGATATGGTATGGACAAATCTGTAGCTTTGACATCTTTGTACAAAATTGTGTGGTTGTGACATATCATGCATTGGGCTGTTGCTGACTTTTGAAATTGGATAGCACATATATAGTCTGTTCATGAAAAGCTGATAGTTTGCCATGGGATGGGATGGGATGGTTTAGCTGAGACTGTCATATACAGGATCTTCTTCTATGTAAATAAGGCTGGCAATGGGCAGCTACAGCTGAGAGAGATTAAGCGGAGCAATCTAATTGCTTCCTTGCAGCAAGTGGATGAGGAGGAGGACATCAACAAGGTTTTACGGTGGGTATTACCTCCTTGATTCTCTTCTCCTGAAACTAAGTGGATGAAAGCAAGATTCACCACCTGGCATTGCTTGTGTTATTATCTTCAAGTGTCATGAATTTCTTTTTTTGGTGCTTTGAGATATAATGAATATCTTTTGGTGATGACAGATACTTCTCATATGAGCACTTCTATGTCATTTACTGCAAGTTCTGGGAACTTGATTCAGATCATGACTTTTTGATTGATAAGGATGACTTACTGCGATATGGAAACCATGCTCTCACATACCGCATTGTTGAGCGTATTTTTTCACAGGTAGGAAATTGTACCTTGCCATTAGTTCTTGTTCTTGGTGATTATGTACCTGAAATTTGGGGGCTGTATTTGTGTTTGGTGAGGAGTTGACTTCTCTTTTTTTTGTTCCCTTTTTGCTTCAACCTCAGGATGGCAGTGACTTTGCTATTGAAGTTGATGTGCATTTTGTGATCAAGCCTTTCTTTTGAGGATCTCTTTCAGTTGAGTGTACCTTGATCTCTTTCCTGCCAAATCAAGGTCTTGCTGAGCAGGTACACAAGCTTATAGTCAGTGTGGGTGATGACAGATACCAAGGAAATTCAGCAGTAAAGTTGAAGGAAAGATGGGTTATGAAGACTTTGTCTGGTTTATACTTTCTGAGGAGGACAAGTCATCAGAGCCCAGCCTTGAGTATTGGTAGCTTTCTCACCTTCTCTCCTTCATTTCTTTCAAGGAGATGTGGTCTTGTGAAAAGGGGAGTAATTTTCTCAAGTGGAGAGTAGGGTAGACTCCCTAAATAGATGCCTTGGTCAAGGTTTTGAGGATGGCTCTTGACTCAAGTGAGCTGTTACAGGTTCAAGTGTGTGGACCTTGACTGTGATGGTGTGATTACACCAAACGAGATGCAGTTTTTCTATGAGGAGCAGCTACATCGTATGGAGTGCATGGCACAGGAGCCTGTTCTATTTGAGGACATTGTCTGCCAAATGGCTGACATGATTTGTCCAGATGTGCGTGTTCTGTACTCACAAATAGATCTCTCAAACATCATGCTGGTTTGCTGCAATGGACACCATAACTCAAACTTCCTTGATGTGGGTTGTAAGTGGAGAAGAATGCCAGTAGATTAGACACTTTTGTCACTCACATGGGGGCAGGATGAATAGTTGAAAGATTATTCTGACTGCTGGCTTGCCTCGTTGAGTTGTTATTTCTTTTCCAGCTGAAGTCTCTGGTGAGCAAGAAGAAAGTGTCCTGTTGGGTGTTGCATAGCTTCCCTGAACTGAATTATGTGACCATGGAATCATGATGCAGAAAGAGGGTCAGCTTACATTACGTGACCTGAAGCAATGCAAGCTTTCTGGCAACTTTTTCAACATCCTCTTCAATCTAAACAAATTTGTTGCCTTTGAGACCCGAGACCCTTTTCTTATTCGACAGGTATCTGCAGCATTCTGATGTCAACATGGTTTTTTGCTTGCAATGTGTTTTGTTGATGAAGTATGTGGGAATGTGTCACTGGCTTGATGCATACTGTAGACAGGATCTGATTTACATCACAACAAGGTTTAGTTCATCATTCATGAGAAATCACCAGTCTGCACATGGGAATCCTTACACCCTCTACAGGTCAAAGGGGATGCACATGCTGACAGACTGGAGAATAAAGGTGCATCAGGTTTTGTACCATTTGATCCTGAAAGTTTTGTATACTATTATTATCCTTGGTACCATATTGCACTGAACCATATGGTGGTGCAGGAAAGGGAGGATCCTTCATTGACGGAGTGGGACCGTTTTGCACACACTGAATACATTCGATTGTCAATGGAAGAGGATGGTGAAGATGCTTCAAACAGCAGTGCAGAAGTTTGGGATGAATCATTTGAAGCACCCTTTTGACAGCTTCAGGGGCATCACTAGTTTAGGAGCTGTGCTCTGTATCGTTGATTAGTTTTCTTTTTTTATTGCACTCCAATTACAACATAGGTCACTTTTGTCTAGATTATTCCTCCATGGACATTTCATACTTGATAGTGTGTAGATTAGGATGAAACTGTACAGTTTTAGAACTGCAACTTAGCTAGGCACTGTACAACAACATTCATGGAACCTGGATTACAAAGCCTGTTGATTCGGGTTTTTATGTAGAGGTCCTTTCGATTTCTCCCAGGTGGTTTGTATTTCTGTTCAAATGTCAGGGTGATGTTCAAAGGAACAGCACTGTCTGTATCTGGTACCTTGGTTGCAGGGAAATCACTCCCCCAAGTGGTGTGTGCCAAGGACAGACTGACAGACAATGTCAACAAAGGAAAACTTCAGTTGGTCAGTTTACTATCAGCCAGTGAGTAACCCACTAATACCAGCTTTGTCATGTGTAATTGATTATCAAATCTAGCAAGTGGGCATTTTGCATGATTGCATTTTGAGTAAGTATCTTGATGCAGGAATGGCAGTGTGCATTTGCAATTCAAAGAGTGTAATTCAAAATTCAAGTTCCCAAATGTTGTTCTTTTCTTTCTCTCTTTGCAAAACATATGCTACTACTGTTATCAAAAAAAAACAAGCAGTAGAAGGGAAAACAATAGTCTGCAGCTGCAATCTCTAGTTCTTCAGCCTTGGAAGAAGCCCTCCCCTGGTCCAAAGAAGAAAAGAGTGAGGCTTTCCCTGAAAGCTTAGTCCTTTCAGCTTGAGATTGTATGCTTCAGGCTCTCGATTCAGCTACTGTGTTCTCAGAATTGCATAAAAGACAAAGAAACCAGAAATCTCTCGAAGGAAATTTCGGAGATTCGGTTGGACGCAATAGTGTAGCTGGTCTTCTTCATCAGTTTTACGCCAAAAGATCGCAAGCTTGCTTGCACCAGGATTGAGCAAAAACCCTAAAGTTGAAGCTCAGTCAGTCGCCTGGCTGATGATCAAGCCAAAAGGTGCAATCTTTTCTCGGAAAATGGATTTAGAAGAATTGTAGTGTTTTTTGGCTATTAGGTCCTTTCGATCTAGATCTATCTGCGAAGAAAAGAAAAAGAAAAATCAAAACTTAGAGAAAGTTTGTATCGCGAGAGAGCGAGCGAGCGAGCTGTCTGCTGATTCTCTACGGAAACTGCGACAAAAAAGGAGGGGATTCGAGATGTCGCAGGGAGTGTCGGTGGTTGGAGATGACCTAGACAACATCTTTTATGGCGATGAGCCTGACGAGCCAGCTCTTCCTCGGAAGAAGGTAGAGAGTATTTGCTCTTCTGGAAGACTTTTTGCATCTGGGGTGGTGTTGTATTTTAAGCAATTTTGTCCTAAATCCTTGAGCTCTACAGCTCGCTCGCTCTCTCTCTCTCTCTCTCTCTCTCTCTCTCGTCTGTGTCGAGTTTTTTCTTTTTGGGTATCTGTTGTGATTAATTTGCAGTAGCTGATTGCAGATTGTGCAAAACAAACTTTAGGCACCCACCATGCCCACCTTGATTGCTTATGGAATGTGTTCTTCTTTTGCAATTTTTTCATAAACCCTTGAGCTCTGCAGCTTGCACTTGCTCTCTCTCTCTCTCTCTCTCGTCTTGTTGTATCTGTTGTTGTCTATTGCAGCAACTGATTGCAGATTGTGCAAAACAAGATTTTGGGTTCATCATCCCATGCCAACGTTCCATCCCATCCCATTCACAATTTTGTCATAAACCCTTGAGCTCTGCAGCTTGCACTTTCTACTCTTTCAAGATGCTTTTGCAGAGCTGATTCTGAGAATTCTAGCTGATTTGTGGGAATGTGAAAATTGAGCTTTGAGCAGCAGCTAGGTCTACATGGAGCTGAATGTTTTGTATTTGTTCTTTTTTTTTCAGTCCTTTGTCATAAGGGCCACTGCCACCACCTTTGAATTGCTACACACAAGTGTGCTGCTGAATCTGTCAAAATGATGTGTTTTGCTTCTTCATCTCTGATGCAGATAACAAATGGTATGACAAAGTAGGTCACAACTTCTTCATGTCCCAGTTGTGCTTTCAAAATCTCTTCTACAATTTTTGGGTCTTGTGGCTTTTGCTCTGATTTTGCAGGTGCCGACAGGTGATGTTTATGAAGCATCACGTGCAGGTGATGTGGAGCGCTTGAAGCTATTGCTGAACGAAGGTGCAAATGTGAATGCTCGGGATGCATGGGACTCAGCAGCGCTTTACTATGCATGTTTGGCTGGACATCTTGATGCAGCTCGGATTCTGTTGGAGAATGGTGCAATTTGCAGTGAGAACACATTTGATGGTGATCGTTGCCACTATGCAGCTTTGAATTTGCATGTGCGTAAGCTGTTGAAGGCCTTTGAGGCACGACCACCTCCTCTTGATCCACTTCCTCGCTCCTTCCGTGAGCTTTTCATCATCTTTGATGCAAATTCCAGGTATACCCTAAACCCTATATCAGTCACTGCTGCTACTGTATATGTTTGTTCAACTGGAGTCAGTCAGTTGGTCACTGCAGCAAGTTCCAAGCCACAGAGTTCTTCTTAGTTTCAATGGTACCCATGACACAATGCATATGATGAAGTGATTCTCTCACTGAATAGAAAAAGGATCTGCTGCTACTCGCAGTTCCAACTCCCATCATCTTTGTCAGGTTTATGGTTTCCAATGTGCACTATGCTGATTTTTCTTTACTATGTTCTGACAACAACCTTTGGCAGGTACATAGAGGGAAACCCTGCAGCACCTTATGAGAGTTTATCCATCAATGAATTCAGACTAAAACAGAGGGTGAAAAGTGGGGTATCTGCAAGCTTTGAACCAGCGATGATGGTCAATACATACACTGGAACAGAAGATGTTTTGGGTCCTGATATCATTCTCTTTTTGGCTGGAAGACCTGTCGGAGCTCATCGTGCCATACTCGCAGCCAGGTCTCCATTCTTCAGGAGACAGTTTGAAACAGGGTGGAAAGGTCGCCGTGAAGTGCGTTTAGCAAACCCAAAACTCAAGTTTGCTGCACTTTTTAGCCTGCTTCATTTCTTTTACACCGATCGCCTGGATGTGGCTGTGGATGATATGGAAGACTTGGTGCGCATTTGCAAAGTGTGTGGGTGTGATGGCTTACGGAGAGCCTTGGAAACCGAGATTGTCCATCAGAAATATGCTGATTATAAGTCACTGAAGGGAGTTGAAGACTCTCAGAAGCGTTTTATTTTGCAAGCATCATCATTGCCTGAGGGTGAACAGCTTCCAGCAGCCATGCAAGCTCTTCTTGCATTGGCACTAGAAAATTCAACTGTAAGAGTGACTTATCAGGACAAAGACATTCCAGGCAATGGAGTAGGGCACAGAAAGAGGGAAACCATGAGCAAATTGTCTGCTGAGACAGAGCTCTCCACTGAGATGTTTTGGAATGAGGAAAAACAGGTAACACCTTGCAGCTCTGGTGTTCCAGGTTTGCTTTCATACATGGAATATTTCTCCTGCTAGCATGTTTGATTGATAAAGAAGCGGAAGCTCATAGGTACTTGATGAACAAGAGATTGGGTTTTCTTAGTGGAAAAAAATCCTCAAATTTTGGGCTATTTGTGCAACCAGGATGAAGCGCAATTGGATGGCAATCAAAGGCTGGAACATGCTTTTGATGCTTGCTCCATTAGCCAGAAAGACAATTATAAAGAAGATTTTGCAGACGTCTGCTTGCACGTGGGAGGGAAAAGATATAGATGCCACACAGTAATATTGGGTGCACGCTCAGAATATTTCAAGGCTCGATTCTCGAAAAGAAATGGATTCCAAGAAGGTCTACAGGAGACAACCCTGTTGCAGAAAGGGAAGGGATTATCATTGCCACTACTGCAAGAGCATGACTTAAGCGCAGGTGCCTTTGAGAAGGTTTTGGAGTACATGTAAGCCTCCACCTTGGGTTTTAGGGATCCCATGGTTTTGGGTAACTGATGTTAGTCTGAACATCCTTGAAGGTGTTTGAATCTGCATGACTGACCTGCATCCAAGCACCAGAGTTGTAGCCCAATGGTACAAGATTCTTGGCAAGTGGTTAGACTTAATTTCCTCCAACCCATCAATAGTTTGAGACTGCAGCAGCATGTAGTTCTTGAACACATTGATGGTGTTGTGCACAAGGCTACTACATTATCTTGTACAAGTTGGCTTATTGTTTGTCATTTTGTTGGGTTCAGGTGCTTGATCCGGGTATATAATCTGTGTGTGTTGCCTTTGCAGTTATACAGACACTGTCAAGGAGGTGGACCCAAATCAGGTATTCGATGGAAGTTTCAACTTGTTTTTCAGTTGCTTGATATGGTGAAAATGAGTACTGTGTTTGGGCAAGGAAAAAATGGGAGTACCCAATTCCAGTATTGTGTAGACGAATGCCAAATTCAGATCTGCAAAATTGAGTAAAAAGGCCCATATTCAAAACACAAACCACCTAGCGTGCAAGGGGAGATGTGCATGTGCATTCCATTACTGATGTAAGGGGAGATGTGGAAAATGCAGGCAGAGGAGATATTTGATGCTGCATCCAGATATCTCTTGTTCCCCTTGAAGCGTGCAGTGACTGATGCATTGTTGCCTCACTTGGAGACTGCATCACCCTCTGAGCTCTGCCACTGGCTTCTCCTGGCTGACATGTAAAATTCAGAGACAACTTCTCTCTGTTCTTTTACAAATTTTTTATTATTTTATCATTTTTATTTTCACACTGGGTTTCATGCTTCTTCCATCTTCTAAGGAAAAGTCTCAATCCCAGGCCAACCCCCCATTTGCATATTTTTTACAGGTATGGAGCATGGAAGTTGCGAGAGCATTGCCTGGATGCCATGGCAGTTAATTTTGAAATTTTTGCAGCTACGCCTGAATTTCGGCGCATGCTTCAGAGCCTTCCACCCCCTTCTGGAGATTTCACAGAGCGCACAACCGCTCCAAGTGCCCCTGGGGAAGTTGGCAAGGACACTAATGAAAATCTATTGGATGACTTGCGTGAGAAGTGGCTGGCTGAAGAAGGTGCCGAGTTGGATGAGCGTGATGAGAGTGCTCGTAGATTTGATCACCGGCTGGAGCTCCTGGTAGCAGCAGCTGAGAATGATGAGTTTGACAACTCTGAGACAGGGTAGACACATTGACGGATTCCCCAGACTACCATAGCCCAGCAGTTCCCAATTTCACCAGTTTTGCTGTGTCTATACATGGACAAACCAGTGAGCAGAAAGTTTGTGTTCTTTGCAACTGTCACCTTGGACACCAGTTTCTTTAAACGCATAGGGAATGTGAGGAATAATTAATCATGTCAAAGGCTCCAGTCAGAAGTGCTGGCCTCCAATTGAGGTAAATTGTCCGCTGAGAGTCAATAAGGATGAAAGCACCCATCAATGTTTGGCTCTTTCTAAAGATCTGTAGTTTACTATGAACTTCAATGCATATCTGTTTGCAATTTTCTTCAGGCACTTTCTGAGCCTCATAATTCGAAGTGTGTGTACCCAGCCCACATTATACCACACAAATCACTCACCTAAAAAAAGAAGAATTCAAAGCTGAGATCTCCAGTGCACAAATCTGATACCAGAATATACAGCTACTAGCAATTGTTGCTAAGTTCACTACAGTTTTCTCAAACTGAGTTTGATTCTTTCCATTCAGTAGCCCAAGATTGGCAAACCCAATCTCATGCCAAGTAGAAAAGGTCTTCTTGCGAGAAAACCACTTGCAATTCTTTTGTTCAGAGTGAATCTAGTTTTCTTGAGCAAGTAGAACTCACCACCCAGTAAGCCTCAAACCCAACATCAGTCACTGGTCAATTCATAGATTTTCTGCCCCATCTTGGGCACTCCAGTTGCCTTCCTGTACTTTACAGCATCTGCCAGGAATAATTGCAAAACAACATAAGCTAAAATCCCCAGAGACAGCCTTGACATAATAAACAGGGTGTGCATTCTGAAAAGCATTCCAGCTGTCTCAACAACCCAAGACGCTTGACAGTTTGGGTGATCATTCACACATTTACATGTTTCGTTTCCTTTGCTGTGTTGACTGCAGAGAATAGCAAAATGTGAGAACTAAAAAGTACTCTCGATTGGCGGTAACAAAATAAATGCAATTTCGGTATGAATAGATATTCTGGCATAAGCAACTCAGCCCCACCTACCAAAATATCACCGCAAAATTACATGGTTCTCACAACTGCTGTGTGATGACCTCACAGCACATTTGTAACCACTTCCATCTCTAGTAATGGTGTTCATGCTCTTTCCGTGAAAGTCACACAAGCATCAGCAACCCTTAAAACTGCCTGCCTCCCAAGAGAACAGTGCTGTGATGACGGTCATTGCCCAGTTCTAGAACTGGGCAGAAAATTGAACCCTGCACACCCGCTGCAATGGCCAGAAATGCATATGTTGCAGGATACTGGAGTCCGTGCATCAACAAACACATGACCTCCCCACAAAGGGCATCATCAACTAATGCCCCCTACTCTGGCGAAAAAACCCTCAGCTGCTATTGTGAGTAACAGAATAACGCTACTGGTAACAGTCATTTGACTGACTTAAGGCTCCTCCTCATCTTCATCTTCATCTGGCTCCTCCTCATCGTCATCATCATCAAGGCCACCAGCACCCTTTCCCTGCAAAATGTCACACAAAAACACCATTAAAAAATACCCAGATTCAAGGGTGCCCATTTTATTTTTTTCAGCAGAAAATTCCTGCTGACATCGATATAGCTTGTGAGAATGAAGTAGCACGTACATCTTCATCATCATCCTCAACGTCATCTCCATATTCATCCTCATCCTGCTCCTGCACTCAAAATAGTTCCAACTTCAAGACCTATGCAACACAATAATTGGCCAGAGGTCATCAAGTAGAAACCAAAATAGACACACACAATGGTTCAGTGAGGCACTTACATTGTTGAAATATTTAAGAGGGTTGGGCCACAAATCATCCTTGATTACCTCTGCCACCTGCAATGCAAGACATCTTCACTGAGTCTGCAATCTTGGTTGTCTTCCTTTGAAGTTCTGCTTCAAACCAACACCATATGGCGACCAAAAAAAAGCCAAGCTTGTGTAGCTGTGTTCCATACACTGTCCTGATATGACTTAGGAACAACAATATATACCTCATCCCAGTGACATAGAGCACCATAAGGACCCATGCCATCAGTGATACAAGAATGCAAAATCACTCAAAAAAACATGTGTATTACACACATAAAATGACAGAGCAAGTAAGAAGATTCAAACCTCATCTTGAAACCCATCCATCGCCTCCTTCTGTTGTGTATCATAGAACCACTTAAAAAAACTGGAACAACCCCACCACACTGAATGTATCAGAATGCACCATAACACCAGTCAATTTACAAAGTACTGAAGAGAGACTCTCAAACTTAAGGAAACCCTTCCTTGAGCAAACTGACTCATCTTCTGAAGTCCCACTCCCTAATCTCTTGCATGAACCAGAATTTTATAATCCACCTCACACAATGATGTCCTCATTCACCTGGCAGAACAAGGCCCTACTCACCAATACCAGAGTCAGTCAAAGTGACCAAACATGAACTAGAGAAGGGAAATAGCAAAATAGACCTTAGGTGATTCTTCAAAAACACATACCTGTCCTCAACATGGGACCGCTTGTGGCCTTCTTTCTCTTGTATTACACCATTTGTCAAATCCTGCCAATCACTACATCATTAATCTTCTGCCACTCTAGCCAGACACCCTAACAAATTTATGCTCTATATCTGATCTTTAGAAAAACTGAGAACTCATCACTACTTACAATTGAAGTCCACCTGAATGGAACCTATATTCTTGCATTAAAGGTCTAAACCAGATGCCACTTAATGTTCGTACACAAGCCCGGCCACATAGGCCATTGTCTCTAAATACACCCCAAATCTCAACCACAAAGTAATAGTCAGAAAATCATGGTCCCACAGAAACCATGGTAAGAATGTATCACTGGAATTCCTTGTCAACAGACCACTCACATCCAGATATTGTACCAGGAGGAGATTTCCACCTTAGCTGCATCTAAATGTTATCACCCTAGTCGGCCAAAACCAATGTTGTGCACTGACAATGCAGTTCAGAATGCAAGAATGAATGAACCCCTTTCCAACATAGTGAACATTTCAAGATTTTCCTACCCATGTCAAGTCATTATGTTTCTTCACGTTGTTCTGACATTGCTTACAGAATGTTAACAAAACTAATTGTCAATACACTTCCTCCCTGAAATGTGAAGGCACAACCCTCAGTCTCAACCAACCAGAGTAGAAATTCCAGAGATAATCAAGCAGAAAAATTTGACCACAACGCAGGCAGGGATGTGGAGTTGCCATGGAAACACTTCAAATGAGACCATAAGAAAATTACCATGCCATCCTTCCACCGTGGCTGGGTTCCAGACACTGATGTAGTACCCTCATCCGAAAATCGAAATACTTTTGTGAGTTTTGTATCTTCAAAGTACGGGTTGGTGCTAAAGATCTGCACACCAGCACATACCCATGCACCTTATATCACCTCATAGAAAACCTTCGCAAACAATGCCAGACAATTATGCTCATATAACTTCAGCACAAGATACCATCATGAATCCAAAATACATCAAATGAGCCTTCCAGCACAGCTCAAGATGGGGTAGGAGGTGAGGTGGTTATTCAGAGGAAGCTGTGACAGGGCAACAATCGACCTGATTGATATTCTCCTCTTCAGTGACAAACATGGCTGCTGGGACAAGCAATATCCAATTGTTTGCCTTTGTCAATCTGACCACTTACATAGGGGACTGACAAGCATTGATCTATTATCACTATTGGAGCTGCAATGATTTGAGGAAGGATTTGACAGGCACACATAGAAAGTCAATCTGGCCATCTCTGCCTACCCATGCCCAGCCCTCTCTTGCTCTGGTGCCAAAGCCAGTGTTCAATTGGCTGTGGAAAAATCCACACTGGCAATGATTGCACAACCTCAGATCCCAAGGTTGCATTGACAAAAAGAGCAACAGATTGTGAATGTGAATGACATGCACTGGTAACCTAAGCAACCAGCAGTTAAAATCAGGTGGCAGTGCTTCAAGAAGAGAGCACTCACAAAGTTAATGCTGTAACCAGATTTTACATCCTTGAAGTCCTCTACATCCAGTGAGTCCAGGTACTTGAACACCTGAATTGGAAGCCACCCAACAACATCAATAACAACAACAGCTCATTAGCTGGATGCTACACTCAAGAGAAGTATTTCAAACCACACAAAAGCAGAAACCAAGACTGCAAATGCTACAGTGCATCTGATACCAAATGTAAATTTCAGTAAAACAACTGCTTGCATATAGGTGAGCTAATAAACATACATCTTTCTCAAGCATTCCTACATTGGCATCTTTTGAACTGCAGTAAGATCAGAAGGAACCAAACAAAAACCTGCCTTTTGGTCCTCATCTGTCAAGAGATCACTGAGCACTGGGTGGCTCAAAAACTGCACATGACAATACATGATGGAAAATCAAACAGCAGACACTCAAGTCCAATAGGGCACCAAAATGCTTTCTCAAATCCTGCGTGCTTGGTACTACATTTAAATCTTAACTGTGGTGCATCAAAACCTCATATTACAACACAGCAACCATCCTCAGCAAATGAATGGTTCTTTTACATAGTTGCAAACTATTTCCACAGCAAACATACCGCAGTTAGCCAGAAATCAGGAATGTTGTGGATGATGTCATTGCGTTTGTTGTAGACAGGGCGTCGTATTTCATTGTACTTCTGCTCCACCTCCAGAACCTTGTCGCTGGCTTCCTCATTCACCTATTGAACCTTTATTGCATCAAGCTCTAGCCCAATGACCACTGGATGTTGAGACAACTCTTCAAAAGTGTAGGGAGACAACTCAACTGTGTTATGAGTGTGAAACACCTAAGAACTCAATCAAGTTAACCCGAGCAGGCAACCTACATTCTGCTTGGAACTTAGGGCAAACCTAAGTCTGCATCTTGAGTTACTACCACATTCTCAGAAGCAACCAGAGCTCAGTCATGAGATCTGCAAAATGCCACCAGAGGCAAGGGAGAAAGCAGAGGAATTCCTCTTTTTTTGCTAGGCTTTCTCAGCCACCTTTCACAAGTCATCTGCACTTTAGGACATGTGGATTCGTGCCTTAAAAACCCATTCTTCAACTTCAAAACTGCATTTGCAAGGGGAAATAAAGAAGAAGAAACAAGCAGTTCATCTAAGCTGTTACAGTTTCCAAAGTCCACAAATACAGAGCAGGGATGGCACTGTCCTTAAACCCCACAAAAATTTCTCTATTTGAACTGACCAATGACCTAGGGATTACCAACGTTTTCAGTGCTACTAAGGAGGCAAGCCTTGCAAAAAATGCAAGAAACACAGAAAACCCCAATGGCATTGACCCATAAACACAACACCAAGTTGAAGAACGATTTTTACTCGATTGCCTGGAGGAAGACGAGGAAGGGAAAGAGAAGTCGAATAACCAAACTCACCCGTTCCAGTTCATCCTGGACTTCTTGCAGCTTCTCAATGGCCATCACTAACTCAGTATCCAGTTCAGAACCTTCTTCATCCTCCACTTTCGCCTTCTTGCCTTTATCCATCATGGCTTCTTCTTCCTATAGAAACTCCAACAGAAAAGAAAAACCAACCAAAACCACAAAACACCCGTTGGCTTCTTATACTGCACACAGCAAGGCGGTAAAACCCCCGATTACTCCAAAACACTAAAACCAGCAAACAAAAAGGCTTCGTCGATAAACCCTAGTTCTCAGGTATGGAAAAACCAAGAAGACGACACTGCAGAAAACCCGTTACAAAAAACCCCCGCATTCCAGCGGACATACGAAAGAAAAAACCTTCGCGTACTTCCGGTTTGCTGCGCGTGTCATCATCCATCATCAAACGAAACCGATACATTGCTCAACAAGCAGCAATAAATGGACAAGACAACAAAACCAAAAGAAAAAAACAGCAACAACAGCAACAGCAACAGCAACAAAAATCGAACGGCGGCGACAAGACACATAAATCAATGAAAATAGAAACCTGATGAGAGGATAATGATGTTCAGAGCTGGTAAAGGAAAACGAAGAGGCACTAAAAGAAAAGAAGAAGAAGGAGAAGAAGTGCAACGAACCGCGGTATGCAAAAACATGGTAATATAGGTGGGGAGAGGGGGAGGGAAATGCAAAGAACAATGAGAAGCTAAACAAGCGTTGTACATCAAGAGAAAAGGCAAGAAAGATTAAGAAGAGATAGCGATGGAAACATACCTGCAAACAGCGCTGCGCGCACACAGAGGAGGGAGAGAGCGAGAGGAGAGCTGTGCGTGTGTAGAGAGACACAGACGACCCTGCAAAGGAAAACGCACGAGAGTCGACAAACAGCGAAATGCTCAGAGCACTGTGCACATACGTATGTACGTACGTATGTACATATATAAATACACGTATAAACACACACAGAGATACATTGTACATACATAGTTCATAAATTAATACGTATATTATCCTTATACGAATATTTATACATACGTAGCAATCTATTGTTCAGTTCCCAAAAAGCACGTTTGATGGACCCTTCTTTGAAGGGGAATTTAGCGGGCCCTTTATTTAAGGAACGGTTCTCCAGTCTTCATCCATCCCATGGTCACGTCCACTGGTAGTGTAGTGAAATGGCCTGTACATGTATTACTACTTTGGATGAAGTGTACCCTAAACCCTAAACCCTGGGCTTCATACTGGATTAGAATGTACAGGTTTAAAAATTGGTGTGAAAATGGATGGATGGGTTTGGGGTTTGGAGTTTAGTCCTGTATTTTTTTTTTCTGCACAGGATGGATGAATTTTCCCCTGAATATTGAATGATTATATGGATGAAAGTGGGACACAGGGATTAAATTGAAGTGTATTCAATGTTGAAAGATGTGGATGAAATACATAATATGGATGAAGGTAAAGATCGGTTAACAACTCTTAATGATGCCTCTCAAGCTTTCCTGATGAAATTTGATAACATGGAAAATTTTGAAGACATGTATGAACATTGAAATAATAAAATCATGGATGAAAACAATTTTATTTTATAATTCATGCAATGGATGAATTTGAACAATGTGAAATGAAACTCACCACATGGATGATATTGTACCATATGAATGAAAGTGAAGAATTTTGATGTCGTTAATATGGGTACAAAGTTCCACATGGATATCATCATAACTATACGGATAGAAACAACAAATGTGATAAAATTGGTATGGATGAAAATCTTTGCATGGAATGATATGGTCCATATAAATGATTATGTAAAATTATTTCTTTGTTATTTTATACTAACTAATGAATTATTTGAAAATAATAATTGCTAG
>Ga0209208_10003966_pt1 | contig 21091 bp, 22 predicted proteins | sample S1TSphfallax_3_FD_187694 | JGI IMG/M metagenome (GOLD analysis project Ga0209208, IMG submission 187694) | Host-associated microbial communities from peat moss isolated from Minnesota, USA - S1T2_Fd - Sphagnum fallax MG (SPAdes) (version 2) | ecosystem: Host-associated > Plants > Peat moss >...
CCCCACCCGACCCCAAGGCTCCCCCTCTCTTTAAGCAGTAGCAATTTTGCTCCCCCACCCCACCCTTTTTCTCCCCTGCCCTCTTCACACAACCCACACACTAAACCATTTTTGCTCTAAGAAAACAACAACAATCTGCTGCAACAAGAACAACAACAACAACACAAGAACGAATCCACTAAAACAAAGTAACAACAAAGGATAGAGAGATAGATAACCCCACAACTAAACACCATTTATAGTAACAAATCACAAACCCATTTCACATCTCTTGCACTATCACAACACCCATCATTCCCACTCCCAAGAAAACCTCCCACTTAAAGACTAGGTCACTTTAATGGGCCACACAAAAGAAAGAAAGAAAGAAAGAAATAAAGAAAGAGGGAAAGTGGTTGGGATTGTACAATTGAAAATTAAATGGTTAGTGGGAATGTACTCATTGGCGCCCTTGTGATGATGCAGTGTACCCATAACGTTTTAGGGATCATGGATGGACTTTTTTTTAGCCATAGGACAAAAACAGTGTGAAGAAGAACAAGTGAGAATCATGTTGCTGCAAACTATAATTGGAGGGAAGAGGAATTTGCAGTGTATAAATGAAAATGCCTTTTGAAACTTTGCAACTGCAAAGATAGGAACACAACTAAGCAAGAGAAAACAAAAAAACAAACCTCATTAGAAGAAAGAGAAAAAAAGACCACACATGCCTTGTCATAAATGCTTCCAACAGCAAGCACTAACAAGCAATCTCAAGTGTAATTGGTGGGTCCACAAGCAAGCAAAGCAAGCAAGCAAGCAAGGAAGGGTTTAGGTTTAGATAGATAACAATCACAAAGTCCCTTGTGTTAAGGCTCCACTTTGAAGAGAAGAATCCAGCAACTTCTGAATTGATACCCACTTTTCTTTTTAGTGCTAGATTTGGTATAGAAGGAATTTTGCGGAGATTTACCAAGTATAGACCTTCTATTGCTAAATCCCAACATAGGTGTAAAAGATTGACAACAATTTATTAGAAGGTCAGATCCTAATGGCTTCACATGGTACACAATCTGATATGAAGATTGGGATCCCATGACAAGAGGAAAAGGAACATGATCCCATTTTGTCTTTGGGTTCCCCAAATTGTGCCAAATTGCCCCTTTATGACAATTGTGTTCTTCAACCAAAAAATGTTTTCTAACTTGAGATCCAAGAGTTTGACATCATCATCTTGAAAAACTTGATGGATTGTATCACACATTAAATAATGGATAGGAGAATATGGTGTGATTTTAGGGTTGCAAGTTGGAACCCTAGCACCTATCATTGTTTCAACAGGGGATTTTCTTTGTTGTTGTTCTAGTTAATGACAAATAAAGTATGAATCCTTGCAAATTATAAAAGTCCTAGTCACCTCTTGGGATGCCATTTCATATTAATGCAAATTTTAATGCATTATTGTCTTTTTCCCACACATTTTCCCAATAATATTTTTGAACAAGTTTAGAGTACTGAAAGGATACAAGAAATTTTGGAAGAGTTCAAGTGTTGGGCAAATATTGAAAGTAAGGTATTAAACTTTGAACACATTTGTAAATATCATATTTAGTGATATCTACATCCTTAGATATAATTTTGTGATGACCAACCTTGAAATCTCAAATTTTTCCACTTTCTTCACAATGTTAATATTTTATGTGGGGTAAAAAGGTGAAAGAAGGCTCAAGGTATCAAGTTTGGTTCTAAGCTAAGTTTAAGGGGTTTATATAATTCATAATTCAAATGAAGTTTTAATATATGAAAAATATATTTTATTTATTCATGTATTAGCCATAAAGGTTTTTTTCACTTACAAATCATGTGTTTGAATTTAAATTTTTTCCAAGGTATGGTCATTGAAATGTTAGTCAATAACAAAATTCAAATTATTATTATTTATTTGAATTTAAATTTTTTTTAAATTACTTATATAATTGGGTACATTATTGCAAGAAATTTATGAATAAGTTGTCAATTTTTTTCATTTGGACACAATATCAATAAGATACGAATTGTTAAAACTGAAATTTTGTATAATGTTTAAATGATGAATGGTCTAAATAAAATTAATGTTACATTATTTACACAACAAGTAAGGTGACTTGGTGGTGAAGGTGTTAAACTCTATTTTTGGCGTGCAAGGATCAAATTTCACAAATGACCACAATGGATTATTGATCGAATGTTCTGTAATTACTTGGAGTACCTAAATTAGGTGGCAACTTAGTCGAGCCTAATTACGTAAATCAATTATTTTACTAACCCATTTAAAATAGGTTTTTAATCTAGTTTTTGGTGACACGTGTCAATAATTCATAAGATGAAAAATAATGAAATTAAAAATAATACATTTATTTATTTATTTATCTATTTATTCATATTATATATAATAAATGTATAATAATAAATATAATAAATTTGAAAATTTATGTTCCCCAAGTTTTTGGGTCCAATTGTAATAATAAAAAATAATTAAACAATGATTAAACTATCATTAATGACTTCACATATGTCCTTTATAACTAATTGATGATATTTGTCACATCATGTCTTAAACGACTATTGTCCTAAACAATTCATCCATAATGACTTAAGACTATTGGTCATTTTTGTCATTTATGACTATAATACAAGTTCTAAACTCAATCATATATTTAAATATTTCTACTAGTGCACCAACAAATTACACAACTTGTTATGAAACCATAGAGGGGTGCATTTTATTTAACTCATGTTTTGTTTTAAACATTGCACAAATGTCAACTTTCTTATTTAATATCTTATCAATATTTTGTTCAAATGACAAAATTGAAAGTTCATTTTTAATATTTTTTCAATCATGCACACATTTATTTATTTTTCCTTTAAAAAACTTACACTCAATTTTTTTACAAACTTGAACCTTCTTGTTTAATAAAATTTGAACAATCATTATTTTGAGTAAAAAAATCAAGTACATGATTTATAAATGGAACAAAGATTGTATGGCTAACATAATAATAAATAAATGATATACCTTCCAATTTAAAAACTAATATTTGATTACAAATTGTGTTATAAACTTTAATACATATGATATTTTAATTTCAATATTTCATATTTTATTGATATTTTGTGCAAAAATAACCATGCTTTCACCCAAGGGTTTTGTCCAAAAATTAGGCTAAGGGTAAATGCATTAAACTTTTAAAGGAATATTGTGATGCACCACACATGGAAATGGTGGTGCACTACATGGGTTAAAAAATATTATTATTATTGATTTAATTTCTTAAAATCTTATAGAATGTGTGAATGTTTGTTCAGTGTGCAACGACTTCAAATTTCAAATCAATGGATTTTATGCCAAGTTTTTTTATTTGCAAAAAGTACAATGTAATTTATGGTGTTTATGAAAATTATCAAATAGCAATGTGCTTCATTTCATCTAGCCATAAAGACCTTACAAATGGCCCAAGTTTTTTTTTATGTACAAATATTCAAGCATTATGAACTTCCAAAGGACATTTGTAGTTTAAAATCCTTAAAGTTTACCCAAAAAAACATTTTGTGAACTATTTGGAAAATAATGGGGTTTAAAGTCAAACCAAAGTCATCTTCTAAACCCAAAATCCATTACCAAACAAATGAAATAAACTTAGTCATCCAAATTTCATTTTAAGCTACTTGCGACATATGAACACAATTGGGTGGACCAAGAATTTGGAACACTTTACAATGAATGTTACACCATACTTTCCAAAAACTTGGTTACCAAATAACTATTTTTTAATGACACAAATGAGAAAAATTTGGCAATGGTGCATCTCTTTGGGGATTAGAATTGTCTTTCGTAGGTGGCCAATCACAACTCCATTGAAAAGTGCAAAAAGGGTACAAAGATCAATTTGACGATTGATGTTGAGAAGTGATGAGTAGGGTAATGATATAAAGTTTTAAAGGTCCTCATGTAATTCTATTTGTTGCATCTACACATAAATGTCTTTGTTTTACTTGAAACCAAATGATACTAAAAAATATTAACACTTGTAATCTAAACTTGTTGGAACTTTTTCTTGTTCATACACCAATGTCATTTAAGTTCTATGAACATGATCTCAAAAGGGTTGTAAAAGTGTCTTGGGACATAATTGAACTACCTTGTGCATACTTAAATCAAAATCAAACTTCTTTTCCAGAATTAGGTGCAATTTTGATTTTAGAATCAATAGGGAAGATGAACTTGTGGTATTGTGCATGTGCTTTCAAGTATGTGCACCAATGGGTTTGAATGTTGATGATAGATAGTGTGAGGAACCATAACCATGTTCACATATTATAGTCATTCAAACTTTGAATTCATTAACATGATTTTGTGAATTGGGGTTAGTTGACGAGTTCAAGGTATGAGATACATGAAAGTATTTGTGTCAAGTAAACTACTTTGAGTGAGGATTTAAAACATCATTTTGCAAGGATTCAAAATGGGTCATCAAACTTCATCAAATAAAACATTCAAGTCTTACATTGAAGTTGGAATTGAGGTACTTATAAATAAATTATAAGCATGTTGTTCAAATCTTGAAAATCTTTTGAATTGGTAAAAATTGAAATCTAAGCACATAATTGAAAAAAAATGACAATGATGAGGAAAGAATCACACCTTAAAAAATGAATGACTTGCAAATGTATCAAATTTGAGTCAAGAAATCCAAACCTAAAAACAAATGTAAAAAATATGATGTACAAACTATCCAAATTCATGAGAATATTGACCTCTTTTTCTAATGCAATGAACAAATTTTGTAATCCTAGCCTTGCAAAAGTTAGCCTAAGACAAACATCAACTATACATGAAGGTGAAGAAGAAATTTTTTTTGAGTTCAAAACAAAAGCATGCTTGACATGGAAGTTGCAAAAAGAGACTTGTAGAAATTTTACCATAAGAAAAATCTACCATGATGTTAATTCTTTGACAATCGTTGGACATTCATAAATCAATTTTGAAAGAACAAATTTACATATATTGTCAAAAATATATTCAACGTTTGTTAAATATTGATGAATCCTTTAATAAATGGTCACATGCTTCAAAAGAAGCTTGAAATGGCAAGCTCAAAACTTCTAAAGTTATAGTGCACAATGTGTTAAATTGACTTTGATCAAGATTAATCTCAACATCATGTTGATTAAAATATTGTTGACTTCAACCCAAAGCCCACAAATGAACAACATTGTAAAGGAGCAAACAATATCATTCAAATGACAATTCCAAAGGTTGCATTTGAACTAAAGATTGATATAGATAAATAGAGCACAATATTAAAAACTAAATTCTTTAATGCAACTATTTCTATGTATTGATTAAATGATCTAATATTGGTTTAAATTTAAAGGGGGTTTTTTCTATTTTAGCATGATGGTAAATACATAATTTAGCAACACCATGTGGACCACAAAATGTGAACTTGGGCATTCCTAAAAGAGAATACAACGCCTTTTCAACAATGGAAGCTTTCAAGTTGTCATAATGTGGCCATGTGAACTTGCCCAACCTTGGCAAGTTCCACAACATCATAGAAAATGTTTACCCAAGTTCAATAAATTGAATGATATTTCTATTAGTTTGTAATAATGAATTGAACCTTATAATAAGTCAAAGGATGGTACTTGGAGTTTTTGCACTTAACTATATGATGTATGAGTTTATATTTCTATGATTAAGATAGATTAAAAAGTGTTGTGTAGGAGGAGAGGAATTGTCTCCTTTCAACAGAACCAGTTGGGATCAAATGCCATTGGGACCATCTTAACTTATTTTTGGTTTACAACACAAACAAAATAATCACAACTTTCAGAACTTATTGATTTGAATGTATGAACATGCTTATATATGTTTATTCCACATTACCCAAACTTCTTTACATAGAAATAATATGTGTATCCATTTTAGTAGGTCTCATTTCATCTAATATGTTGCGTTATCTTTAAAAGACATCTATATTTGCTTTAGTTTTAAAATGAAAACCTACCTTGAAGGTTGGAAATTATCTTCAGGGTTTTAGAAACAATTTGTGAACCATTCATTAATGAACTTGTTGTTTTTCTTTCATTTTTTAAAACTTAAATCTCCATCCAATGTAAGAATATTGCTAGATCATGTTAAGGCAAAGATTTATCGGGGATCTACATTGCTTATATAATCCAACCTAGACTTCATGGATTGTCGAATAGCATGACCTAATTGATGATATTTTTCTCAAAATTGAACCATGTTCTTGCAAATTATATTCCACTAACCATGAGGTTGTAATATGGTCCAATAGATGTTCATCACATAATCTTCTAGAGTACGTTACTTTGGTACAACATAGAAATGTGAACCATCTTGTTGATATCATTTCACTTGATGGTTGGTAATTATGATGTATCTAGAGTAGGCAATTTAACCAATAGTTCAATTGAATTGTCATAAAGGAAATGGTTAAAGATTGATGTGTAAATTAAATTTAGGTGTGTTCCCCCAATGTTAGATAGACTATTAAAATTACTAGTTTCATAATAACTTGTGATTTTATTTGTCTTTGAATGCAAAATGTAACACTGTTAAAAAAAAGAAGGTGTCAAACTAGTGTGATAGTGATGATGTCCTTTAAATGCAATTAAATCCTATAATAGGAATGACTAATAACATGCAAAAACTTGCATGCAAATTACAAACTAGCAATGCCAAAAGAAGGGTAGCTCAAAGCCAGTGATGACATTGCCACAAAAGTGAAGATGGGCATGATCTTTTGCCATAGGTGCAGTTCTGCAAAATGGGTACCAGTGCTAAGGGCATGCTTTCCAGTTAGGATTTTGATATTGTCAACAAGGGATCCATACTTCTCTGACAGACTTTCAATTTTGATGTTGGTTGCAACACCTGTGCCTGTGTAGATGAAGCTTTGAGTTGACCATGAAATTGACATCCTGGTGTCCGTGGTGTTGTATGTTGGCTTATTAAGACCAAACCCGTTGACTGTGGCTCCTGAAATAGAAGATATCTTGATCACAGACTCTGAATTTACTGGAGAGTCTGGATGTTTGGCTATATCAAATTGAACTGTGAATACTTTTCCAGATGCAGGATTGATGGCCAATGTGGTTGTAATAGAACCAGAAGTACTTCCAGTTGTGGAATTAGGATTGTTCAAGTGCACACAAAATGAACCTGGCCATTTTGGAGATTGCATATACATGTTACCGGGAAGAACTTGTATAACATTGCCAACAACCCAGTTTACAAGGGCAGACGTAGTATTATCAAAACTCATTGTAGTGTTTGTGCTAACTATTCCAGTCAAATTCATTGCTTCAAAGTCCCCGTCAATAAGGGTCACCGCACTGCTTGAAACTTTTGGTGCTGTAGTAGTAGTATTGGTTGCATTGGTAAATGTTTCAATCTTGTTGTTGAAGTGCCACCCTCCAGATCGAATCAAACCATCATGAACATTCACAACATCTGAACATCTTACTATGCTTATCCAATATGTTGCCCAAAGGACAAATATATAGGCATTAAGGATTGTGGATCTGATGTTGAAATTTGTTTTGCTGCATTGTGCAAGATTGTGTTAATCAAATCTTTGGTCTTAAGACTTTATTGTTAACCATTGTGCAATAATGTGTTATAGAAGTTTTATTGTACATCACATCTTCTCAAGATGTTGTTTTTGGATGGTTATTTTGTGTATTATGGGTGATATGACAATATGAATGTGAATACTTAAGCAATTCAGTTGCTCTCGTCTACATGTGTCCAATCTGCAAGGAAGCATTTTTAGGTTTCATGCATTGTTTGATTGAGTTATTGCTTTGTCCAATATGTAAAAAAATTGTTCATTTATATATTTTCCATCAATGAAGCTCAAAAGGAACACCTAAATTTTTCATCAAGATCAAAGTGCATATTATTACTTCATCATATGTCAAAAAATACTGTGACAAGTAGGCAAGCCATGCACATTATATATATATATATATATATATATAAAATGCAGATAGTACAGAATCAACATTTGCAATACTTTGAAATTCCAAGATGATATTATCTTTCATTTCAACTTGGATTATGAATTCACATGCAATTTGAAGCCGAGATCTTAATTGGACGAGGCAAGTTCAACACCACAGTGTTTTATGTGGGAGAATTTTTTTGGGTCAAGTAAACAATTGGATCAAAACTGTGTGTGCATGCCATCAACATGTGAGACCTCTGTGAGGTGGAAGTAACATCACTCATAGACAATATTTCACATGTTAATGTAATAATCCTTGAGAGAATTTCTTACTTGACAACTCTAGGGGAATGCATTGTTGTTGATGCATTTCGCATACATGGAGACGACATCCTTTGCTGTCTTTTGGATTTGAATGAATTTTCAATCCACATAACACTGTCTCAAATGTTTTGAAGCCAAGTTATTGGGTGGGCTAATAGTTTATTTTTATATCCTTCTTCTTCTTTTAAAAAAAATACTCTTTCTATCATGAAATGGAAGTCTAGTACTAGATTATCTGCATAAATTGTCCTTTTATCTTCATCAAAGGCAAAATCCAATATGATTCAATCCTCACATACGTAATACTTATATACAGACTTCCAAGTATTCCATGAGGAAGCTATTATTTTTCAAATTCAGTCCACTACCAAAAATAAATTTCAAAGCCCTAAAAACTAAATCACAAACATGCATCCCATCACATCAAATTTACACACTTGTGCGAAGAAAATTCTAGCGCTTGGATATTTTATTAACATAGTACCTGCTGTCAAGCCTAGAATTGAATTTCAACTCCTCCACACACACCCACACACACACACACACACACACTATACTTGGGAGCTCACGTTTGGAGCTCACGTCTTCAAATCCCAACCACAGCAATGATTCTCATATTTTTGGAGCACTTTCTGTACTGAAACGTATCGGCTTTGCTTGTATGTTAGTTTTGTGAATTCTCCAATTTCCTCTGACTATCGCTCTGAAAGTGTGGAGACAAAGGAAACAATGAGATTGCGGGGGGAGCAGTTAGCAGCAGCAGGCAACAAAAGACCAGTACAGCGGCTTCACATCGCTTGCGATCCCTTCCTTCCTTCCTTCCTTCGCCTAGTTCGCCGGAAACCGCCTTCGTTCTCATCCCACAAACCGCCTTCGGGAAGATGCCGTTCATCCACTCCAGAAAGAAAAGGATGCAACGCCCATTTTCACCCCCCCCCAACAGCGCTTTCCTTCCCATCGCTAACTAACCGCCTTTCCAGGATGCTTTTCATCCACTTTAGAGATCTGACAGTGAGACCAAATGGGTACGTCAACCTAGACTCTCTCTGATCAATATTATCATCCACTTCAGGACCTCAAATTTCATCCTCCATGACCAGGGCACACCAATTATCATTCAGTTGATCATGGTTTGTTTAGTGAACCATGATGGAATGTGCCTGTTAGCCACCATTCCGTAAGGTGGTAATAGACTCGTCCAGAGCTAGTTCCAAAGCATAAATGATTTTCTGAAGTTTGAAATGACATGCATGTCCATTGATGAATAGACTATAGATTTGCATATGGACATTTGGAAAGGATCAAAATTGCAAGCCTAAAATTGTTGCCTAAACAATGTGCTTCTAATGTAATTTGACATATGTAATCCATTAGACATGAACTCATGCACATTTTGACAAACCAATAAGACTATACAAATTCATATAAATATTAGCTTTTGTTTGCCCAAGAAGATATTGTCAAGTCATATATGTTCAAGGATTTGCAAGAAGATATGTCCGACAGAAGTTTATCCCATGTCGTATCCTACAAGTAGGCTACCGGGGCCCAAACTCCCAGACTTCATGAAGAGGAGAATTACAACTTGACAATAAGAAATGGGCTTCTGAAAGTGAATCACTAAGGCCAGCAAGAACATTAGCTTAAATCAGACAGAAAAGGACATGCGTACAACCGGAGGAGGAAATAGCAATGAATTTCAACATCAAGGACTTGTTGAGGGAGTCGGAAACCAAAGGAGGCTACAACACAGGCTTGTATCAGAAAGGAGAAGGGTGTGAAGACTGAATGGTATGAAAATGCTTATGCGAAAATGGCTCACAGAATGTGACAAAGACATGTCACATGTCACATTAAATACCCACCTAATGGCATACAGTAGAATAAAAGAACAGCAAAGGAACAGCACTGAGTGACATCTTCCAAGCTAGAACACTAGCATCTGACAACTTCTATCAAACAGGTCGATCAGGACATGCATTCTGCATTAGCAATTCCAATACCCTTTGATGTCAAATGTACACTGAATTGACAGGCTGAGCTAGTTTCCTTGCATTCAGGAAATAAAAAAGAACAAAGAGGGAAAAATACATCATTGACAAGGATGCCAAATTCTAGCACTGTGAATGACATCTACACTGATGATCTACTGTATCAAAAAAGAAGGGAACAGACTATGATCTAATCTATCAAAAAGAATGAAGCAGACTTTAGGGAACCCCCTGCCCCCCCCACCAAAATGGCTTCAAAATAGCAAAGCATTCCATGTCCACATGCACCTCACATCAAACCTTCAAACCTACATACAAACTTGTGCAACCAACATATAAGTTGTACTGGGACTTTTTAATACATAAACTCTGCCTCAACAACTTCAACGGATCATGCAATTCCAAGACAGTTTCGCACCCCTCTTTCAAAAGAATCAAGAGCCACTGTTGTCTCCTTCAGTGCACCCATCACGTTCTCCCTTCACAATACAACATGCTGATCACTCCAACTGCCTAAAAATTGAAGACCTGCTCATATATTCCAGAAGCCCTACAGAGTTTCCAGACATTCACATAATTTGAAGTTTGTAAAAGAAACCTCAGAGGATGCACAAATTTCAGAGGGTTGGTTCAGCACATACCTCCTAGAAGTAGCACCAGCTGCCCCATCTGCTAGAAGCCTGTCCAATGCCACAAATGACCTGCACCCACAATCTTTCTTACTTGCAGATTCCCTTGGACATGGTTCCCTCTCAACAAAATTCACTACAGCAAATCCTCCATGTCATGTTCATGCAAATGAAATGGCTCTAAATGCTGTTGATACTATTCATTGCATCTAGAACTGTTTATATGCTAGGAAGTGTGCTGTCTATCTTGTCTTCTACTCTGCTGTACCAGATGTAAAGACCAATAGCTATAACCCTGCATCAAGTTGTATTTCAATGTGTTTGATCCACAGAACTTCATATTGGAAAAAACAAAATTCCACTTTCTCTGAACCATACTTGACCAAGCTCTCAATAGAAACTCTAAAATCAAAGTTCACCAAAAAGAGAAGGGAAAAGTGGACCTGATCAATGCATCCAAGGCAGCATCTGCATTCACCTTCAAAGGATCATCTTTATCCAGCAATGAAGCAGCATTCTTTAGAACCAATCGAAATGTGCACACCTGCAAATTCCATTGAAAGGCCCAGCAAATTCCAGTCATGATGACAGGTGTGGAGCAAATGTAACACTGCAGACTCCATTCTACTACAGGAAAAATCACATGACCAGCAAAGGATAAGGAACTGACAGATATAAAAAAATTCTGGCTTGTATTTCAGATGAAAATAAATAGGCTGGTAAGGCAAAAGGGCTAAAGTTAGATACCTCAACACCAGTTCGAGTCTGCATTTCAACAATAGAACCTGGTTGAGCAGGCATACAATCTCGGGCAGCCACCTTTACTAGTCTTCCTGCCTCCTCATAGTCCCCAAATGAGGAACCATCAGCTCCAGCTGGATTGTATAAACATCACCCCTAAAATTAGAAAGCATGGGAAAAGATCCATTCAAAAAAACTCTGTGAAACCCCATAGTGATCAAGTAGTAACCCTCGGACAAATTCTCCAGCATATTTCCCAGATATTAAAGATATTTGCAAAAAGAAGAGGACTCAAGGTGAAGAGCAGCAGTTTCCCATTAAGTGGGTGAGATCAACACCTGACAGCAAAAAACAAGTAATAAACAGTGCCTGGAACTCCTTTTTCCCCTAGGTTGGTGATAAATTAGTTTTCAGCTTGAGTTTTGATTTAGCTTTCATTTTTGTTGTCACTGCTATGAATGCTGTGCCCCTTCGTGTAAAAACTGTTGCTCTTTGCCTTGAGTTTGCTTTCTTTTGTGGATAACCAACATTTAGGGATGAAACAGGATTTCAAAATGTAAGAGGGGCCAAAGACAGGGTTATTTTAAGAATAACTTCAATGACAAACCAATCAGTTTAGTGTCTACCTATACTCACAGAGAAGGAGCAGGGCAGAGTCGAGGCGGTCACGGGAGGCATTAATAGGTGCAAACAAGAATTTGGCTGTCTTCTGCTTCTGTCCCTTTAGCCATTCCTTTGGTCCAGCTGTTCATGACCGCAGAAAGACGCAAGTTCAGAACACAATACAACTCCCGTACACAAAACACTTCCTCACAACCCTTGCGTGCAAATTGCGATGAATTTGAACTTCTGCATCCTACAATCCCCGTTGAAAATCAGACTGCGATCGGCTCGGGCTCGGGCTCCGCAGTAACCATACCCGAAAACCTCAAATCGAAAGAGGAAGAGAACAGCCAACACACACAAAAAAAATTTAAATTAAATTAAATGAAAGGAAATACAAAGCACATGGAATGAGTTCCGACCTTACAGATTCCAAGGCTGAAGGCGTGTGAAGAAGGACAATTGGAACAGAAGGCGGAAAGCATAGCCAGCGCCGCCGCCGAGATGACGCCTCTCCTCCTTCGCATACAATCATGTAACCCTTGTCCTCCTGCATAATCTCCTCCTCTTGCGACTCCCGCACTCTCCTCCGCCTGTTCTCCTTCTCCACCTCCGACGTCACTGTTGCTATCCGAGACAACAACACCCGTGGTGGTGTGTAAGCTTCCCACCAAGGTAGTGATAGCAGACGAATCGGCCGAGGCAGGCGATGATGATGAAGAAGAAGAAGAATGTGAGGAGAGTAGTAGTGCAGACAAGGGCCTAACGCTGCAGGCCAGTGTGAAGCACGCCACCGCCATGGCTCTCGTCGTCGGCCACTTACTGCAACCGCAAAACAACTGCAAACTGCTGCACACACACCCATAGAGCAGCAGAGAGCTAACTTATCCAAACCGAGGTCTCAAAGCACTGCACATACTTAACCGCTACTTGACCATGGTTTGGTTCCCTGACCTTCCATGAAAATTTATCATTCGACAGCAAATTTGGAGGTTATTTATATTCAACCTTTAAAAAATTACTAGTGTGAACCTGGTGCATAATGCACCCTGTCAATCCCTTCACCCGGTCGTTCACATTTTTTACTCCGGTTCACTTTCATCTATTAAGACCCTTAGAACCTCACCCTCACCCTCTCCCCCCTCCACAAAAAAAATAAAAATCATGACCCTTCTAAACCCTTAGCCCAAAAAAAACGCACCCAAATTTTCTCACTCACCTTTCAAATTCCAAAAATATCTCTCCCATCGACGACGACAATTGTTGTGCGAAAACGGACGTAAAAATAAGAAGTAAAAACTTAAAGTTCTGAATAGTTTTTGAGCCCTCGATTTCGAGGGGACAGTTTTATTAAAAGTGATCTAAGTTTCAGGACCTTGACAGACGGACAAATAGACTTACTGAATTAATATATAAAATTTATTAATTAATTAATTAAAGTTTTTTTTTATGTGAATTTTTTTTATTGGCCTTGTCTACCAAGGCAAGGATATGGTGTTTAGATTCATTATAGAATGTATATAGTAGTAGCTTAAGGGATTTTGGACCCCAGGTAGTAGTAGTAGGTCTATTTTTTATTCGAGGATTTTTGAAAGATGATATTTTTGGCTTGTGTTGAGACTTTAGATTGGTTATAGAGTTAATGATATCATGAACGATTTTTGGTTTCTTTTAGAGGAGTTTATTTAGTGAAGATTATATTTTGGTATGGTGAAATATTTGAAATTTTCATAATTCTTCTTTTTGCCTTAAGATACCTTTTTAATCTAAAGAGCCCAATGGCCCACCTCGATTTTCATAAAGCCCAATGGCCTTTTTTTTTTCTCCCCCACTGCATATCATCGGAAAAATAAAATAAAATAAAATAAAATAGAAAGTGGTGCCTGATTTTTACACGGTGTAAAAAGTCAAACATTTTACAAGAGCTTTACAGAAAAATTTGGGACTCCTTCAGGGTCCCTTCAAAGGTGCATTCACACTCGGTGTTAAGGGTTCTAATATTAAGTTAATATTCACTTAATATTAAACAATCACCCATTTAACATCAGCTGCCACCTAAGATGCCACCTAGATTTTCACTTAACACTTACTTAACATTATTAGGTGTGAATGCAGCTTAAAATTTCTGTAAAGCACCTGTCCTGGGGCTTTACCCACCACAAGAGCTCACCCTTGTGTATCTCTTTGGACTGGCCTATTTGAGAATCAACTCTGCTTGAAAAAATTGACACTTAGGAGGAAGGTTGTATAGGATTGAGCTCCTGACTAAACTTGTCATTAGAAATGTGAAGTTCAATTTATAGGTGTTCAACAACCACTTAATGAGGCCAAACTCATGAAGCTAGTAGTTTGCGTTGTTGCTCACTGCAGTTCCATATCCTAGGGGAGCTTGGCAATCTGCTGAGGGAGACCATTTGGGATGTTTTTTAACTTGGTGTTGAGAAAGGAGCATTGGGCACTTGTCTAAGCATATCTGCCATCATGTAATTACTTTGCAGAGCACTCACCATGAGCTGGGTATTGGCGGTTCATATTCTACCAAATCGTGGCCTTGCTGTAGATGTCAGTGGCAGCAACAATGCCGGTGTGGATTTATGAATGCTCTGTGACTATTCTTGAATTAGGATGGTGCCTTATCCTCCTTTGCTGATGAGTGAAAATGATGACATCTGCTGCAAAAATAGTTGTGCAATGTGAAGGGAATGCAAAGACCTCTAAACAGATGATAGGCACCTGCACAGGAACTGGATTCCACAAAAGCTGACACTATATGGAAATATCTCTTCAATGGACCTCCTCATCATTCCTCCAGGTATGAATCTGGATGCCGAAAGAAGGATGTTCCCTGCTCAGCAACATGGCACACAATTGGGTTGCCTTGTCAACAAGCAAAAGTGGCAATCTACCATCAGGATCTTGCAGAGGTGAACGTCAATCTTGGATTGGTATCAAGGATGGGATGAAAGTACACAAGTTACCATTAAGCAATGACTATGTTCTGCATTCTGCTGTCCACTCTTTTGCAAACGAAACAATGTCAACTGATACCCCTTCCAATGCAAAAAAGTTTTCAATTGAACACATGTCTGTATTCTCAATAATCAATCACTTCTGGTCTCATACAGAGCTTATGTATTCAGTTTACACTTCGCTTTACCCCAACTCACTCTCTTGTTCCTACAGTACACATACCATCTCCATACTGCTGTCACCTCCAGACTGCGCTACAACACCAGCCCAACTCACCAGTGGAGGTTGATTGGTTCATTACAACAGCCAGCCAGCAGCAACACTTTACTACAACAAAGACCAAACCACTGAATAACCTCTGCTGAACTCTTCACAAATTCAGGAAACATACTAAAAGTTTTCAGCACTACATTAATTTGCTAGAGACTTGTAAGACTAACAGGCTGGCCTAAATTATGTTCACATATCAAAAAATAGAGTGGACACTCTTTAGCATCACAGTTAAAAAGATGAAAAAGGAAGCAGGCCACAGCTATAACACCCTAGGACCTAACCTAAAAATTGAGGAGCTAAGTACATACTCGAGCACAAGTTAGCTAAGAAGCTCAACAGTGATAGAATTGTTGAAGTGTCCTTTCACTCAATTGGGAGGAAAACTCAAATGGAAAATGTCATTATGTTACAACTTTTGCCCAATTCTGCCCAAGCGTCTTGCAACCCCAAACACAAGGAACTTGCCAACTGCACCCCTGTCAACTCCACATGCAAGGGCCACTGCACCTCCCAATATCATCCAATGCAAATAACCATGCCTCCATTTATGTTTCTCCTTCTGTATGACAGAGGTGCTGCAGTCGCTGGTTGTCATTACCTTGTGCTCATTTAGTAGAGCAGCTGGCACCTTACTGGTAATGTGTGCCATCATTGCACATTTGGAAAGAGGTTTTTGTCTCTGGGCAGCTTGATAGATTCTGATACCTGGCTCAATTTTCTTAACACATCCCCACATCCCCTGGCGCACACCTAGCTTGGCAAGGTCATGCTGAATTCCCATCTCTTCATGGTGGTATAGCATTACTTCACAAGCCGTGAGTTGTCCATCTCTCTTGGCTGATTCAACTGCTTTCACATATTAAGCACCAGCATAACAAGTAAGCCCTGGAAAACAGTCATAACTTACAGTGTGCACTATTTCTTGCTTCTGCAATCATTTGATGTACTCCACAGACCAGACAAGAGAGTTGCCAATAAATAGATTGACAGACAAGCAAGTCTTCCAAACTCTTACTTGCTTGAATGCGCCAACTTGAGAAGAAGATATCCACCCTCCTTGGTGTGTGCTGTGGTGGCACTGCAGGATATGGCACTCCCTGCAATAAACATGTCGTTAAAACCTTCAGGCCAATTTGTGCATTCCCGTCATACCATGCAGTATACCGTTTAGGAACACTAGTGTTTCAAAGATCAATTCACAAAAATTTGGAAATTCTTACCTTTGTTATGCAGTAGTAGGTGTTATTAGACTCCCATATGCGTCGACCAAGAATGTACTCTCGATCCTTACAGAAGAAGGGGTACTGCAGATTCAACCCAATTTATCATGTAACCACATAATACCAACATGGGGAAAATTACAGATAATTGAACTGCTCTGTCATGTCAATCCATCCCATAGTGCACCATGACCCTACAAAAGACACACCTCTCAAAACCGAATGCTCTATACTCATAACATACAGATTCATCATACATATGTGCCTGTTGCTGTAAGGACTTGACAATGGCAGCTCACGAACCAACCACACAAACCTCAAGCTAAAGTCAAGAGAAGGAAATAAAATACACCTTCCTGACCCACTGAGTGATCATGAAACCAGTGTCTTTGCACTCTTCCCATGTTTTGGTGTAGATAAGCATGTCATCCCATACTCTCCTGAATTCATCATCCCAGAAGAAGTCACGCACAATTGTTGGAGTCACATCCTCCAACACTGTTCAGCTTCGATACTCTGTAGGACCCATCTAAAACCATTGACACAGTGACAAACACCAGGGTACAGTCAAATCAAACTTCATCAGTCAGACCCGCTTATCTCCCCTACTCAAAGATGTCTTACTTCTCATGAATCCAATGCAAGATAGCCTACCCTGCAACCACCAAAGACATTATCATAGTACCTCAGGAGATTCATTCCAAAAGAATTCTGCCATGTTGAGAGTTCTGGAGATTGAATGAGAATTAATAATTGTTTGGGAATGTGGAAACATTGGTGCACATCCCTGGAATTCTACAAATAGAGCCATATCATTATGCATTTTCAACATTCCTGCTTCTTGAGGTCTGGCAGACCACATGTCCCACAACTCACAGACCTGTGCCAAACCATACCATTGCTAGCCACAGATTACCATGGCTTAAATTTCAGGTACAGAATGCAAACATCTCAAGAGCAGATTCATCAAAGCTTACCTCAGGGTCACGTCGCCAGGCTTGATAATTCATGTTGGTGGCTGAACGATCCATCATCAGCTGCCACACTGGACCTCCATCAGTCTCATCCAATCGTTTCATGAATGAGCTCAAGTCTTCATCTGTTATTAATGTCTTCTTCTTGTTATCTGTCACTTCATACTGACTACAGTACCACACCATTGCCTGGTCTTAGTCCACTGAAAAAACAGCCTTTTCACCATCTAAATGCAGAAAACTGCTGACATACAAAGACCTGCACCTTCCATGGAATCATTTTTCCCTTTACCTTGATGGAACAGATAGATCACTGCTGTGAGGGAATTCTGCTGCTTGCACAAGAGGCCACATCCACTTCCTAAATTTTGTCCATGCCTCCTTTAGTATTGGATAGACAGAGACAGCAGTCACTGCTAGCCAAAAGCGCCGCCCACCCAGTCCAGGTGGTGCCTGCCACAACAGCCAAGGCCTACTCCTGATCCCCAGAAGAATGAAACTCGCCCACTGAGGTTTCCAGGACCAACCCACAACCAAACCAACTGTAATTGCCACCCATATTGGCACCAGACATACCATCACATCTGCTGCAGTCTCCAGAACGGCAGGCGTGCCCCATAACAAATAGTTCACCTTACCACTTGCATCCATTCCCAGCTCTGTGCTCCAAAACCAGAGCTTAAAAAATCGCCTCAAACCAACACACTGCAAAGAAAAGCTCTCCAAGACAATCTGAACCCAACCAAAAGCATTTTACAGATTAGAAACTAGAGCTATGCTTCAGCTATCCTTTCCAATTGTAATCCACCTTAAGTCCTTGGTGCACATGAAGTTATGAAGACTTGAGCTCATATCATGCTGCAGTTATGAGCAGCATCTGCTCCAGTAGCTTTTCCTACCTAATTGTCATTCCCATCCAAGCTCTAACCCTAAAGGGGTGGTGACCACTGGGATATCTATGGAAGATATTTCTCACCAACAGTCAGAGGAAACCAGAACAACCATGAAAGCCAATGACAAGCTAGAAGGTTTCACTCAGAGTGGCTGAGGAATCTTTCTGTACTCTCCATCAATACACACACTTCACCAGCCTCTGGAATATAAAGCTGTCAGATATGAGAACCTAAGTTAGGAGTTACAGCAAATCTGGTTCTACTTATTGTCAGAAAAGGAAACCCTAACCCTAAGTATGCTTTGGAGACACTTCCAGTGTTGCCTTGCATGACATTCCCAACTGTGGGTGAAATCAGCTGGTAGCATAGAAAAGATTGAGATCTTTTTCTTGTAATATCTCTCAGTCCCATTAGAGATGATTTAAAAAAATCTCTGAATTCACTCTGCAGCAATGGCTCTAACCTGTTGATCAAATGAAACAACTTCAAACCCTAACCCTGAGTCTGCTTTAGAGACTCGTCTGGTGCTGCCTTGAGTGGCATTCCCAACTGCAAGTGAAATCAGCTGATATCACAGAAAAGATCAAGAATTTTCTTTGTAATCTCTCTCAGTCCCATTAGAGAAGATTAAAAAATATATCTGTGCAGTCTCTTTGCAGCAATCGCTCTTTCCTATTGATTGAATGAAACAATTTCAAACCCTAACCCTGAATCTGCTTTGGAGACACTTCAATTGCTGCCTTGAGTGGGATTCCCAACTGCAGGTGAAATGAGCTGGTAGAATAGAAAAGATCAAGAATTCTTTTGCAATGTCTCTCTTAGTCCAGTTAGAGATGATAAAAAAATTTCTCTGCAGTCTCTCTACGGCAATTGCTCTATCCTGTTGATAGAGCGAAACCACTACAACATTGCGAAGGTTCTTGTCAGCAAATGTTTGACAAACCGTTTAGAAGGTCACCTTGCTCTAGTTCATGTGCTTTCAAACTGACAAATGAAAACCCTCGTTCTGGCTCATCGCTAAAATCCCACCACAGAGCCCATCCGTAACCGTAAAGCTCGCTGGATGACTCATTCAACACGCTGTCCTTGATTTATTCCAGTCCACCTGCATGGCCACCGGAGCCGGAATCTCAGACTACCGTAGTAGACCTAAACTGAACACATTTTTTCGGAGCCATTTTCTCTTTTTCCTTCAATCATTGCAACTCTCGCAATGAGCCTATTTTTCGCAAGAAGACCCAATTTGAACCGCCCAAACAAAAAAAACAAAAAACAAGAGTTCTAGAAACCTGCCTGCACATCCGCAACCACAAAATCTGCCTCTGCAACAAGGAAAAAGATCCAAAGCCTTGAGTGGCGGGGGAAATCGCAATGCCACAGTCAATGCACAAGAGGACAAGAGATCCAAAATGCAAAGCGATGATAGTTACTTACTTAAATGCTTAATTACTTACAAAAACAGGGACCACTGGGATTCGCGTCGCGATCGTTCGCTCCTTTCCTATCGGCAGCAAGCAACGCGCGAGCTGAAAATGGCTTCCTTCAAGCACCAACTCATCAACTGTCGGCAGCAAGGAAGCAAGCAAAGGCGCGCGCGAGATGAAAAGGACTTCCTTTTTCAGTCTCCTTACGAACGACCAGCCACTCATTAGGCTCCTTGAAGCCCTACATCATCCAAAACTCTCATTTTTTGACCAATGATGGCAGGCCACGCGTCTCTTCTGTCCAACTATCTTCCTCCTGAGACGTCTCTAGATCTGCATCCATCTCCCTCCCCCCCACCCGCCGGTTCTTTCATAAGGTTCTCAGTAATTTGTTTTCCCCCTTTTTTTAATTCCTTTTGGAAAGTGGGCCATTTGCAATTTGTGGGGATGAATGTAGCCCGCCCCCCCCTTTTCCCCAGAAAGAATCTGGGATGCCAAATTGGCAAAGGGGAAATTTTAGGGTTTTTGCAAATTAAAATATTCTCCCCCATTTTTTTAAATATTTTGTGGTTGGGAAAAAGGTAAGGTAGGCTACCCCCCGCCCAAAAAAAAAAAAAACCTTACTCTAAGGTCATTAAATAATCCTCAAAGTAGTGAAATGAAATTTTGTGAAAATATTAAGTTGATATGTTTTTCTTTCTGTTGACATTTGATCTCATGGAAATCCATTAGAAAATCATGTCCATGGAGGTAGTAGTGGATGATTGTTGTTGTTATTATTATTATTATTATTATTATTCACATGGACATTTGATATTTCATAAATTTCATTGAAAATATCATGTCCATGAATTTTATTTTTATTTTTTCATGGACAATTTGATATTTCATGGATTTATGTGAGAAAAAATGTTTGCAGAGGTACAGTTATTATGATTATATATATATATACGAGTAAGTAGACCCATTTACACATGTAAATGAACGTGGGTGGGTGAGTGAGTGACTGTGAACTCACCTTCTCATTTGAGAGAGTGAGCGAGAAATCA
>Ga0209208_10003967_pt1 | contig 21087 bp, 16 predicted proteins | sample S1TSphfallax_3_FD_187694 | JGI IMG/M metagenome (GOLD analysis project Ga0209208, IMG submission 187694) | Host-associated microbial communities from peat moss isolated from Minnesota, USA - S1T2_Fd - Sphagnum fallax MG (SPAdes) (version 2) | ecosystem: Host-associated > Plants > Peat moss >...
GCGGCGCGCGATTATAGACGAGTCCGTCCGTCCGTCGAGAGAAGAGAGTGTCGTAGTAGCTGATGAACTCATTTTCTTTGAAACCAACAGCATCTTCGAAAGGTGGTTGTTTTTTTTTTTTTTTTTGCTTTGGGGGTTGCTTTGGTGTGTTTTTTGTCGTGTTTTTGTCTGTGCAACGTACTCTCTTTCTTTCTTTCTTTCTATCTATCTGTTTCTCTCTACTTATTTCCGGATATTTTCTGTTTCCTCTCGTGTACTCTTTCTGGTGTCCCGGCGGCTGTTCCACGCACTTCCTCTCCACTTCATCTTCGACCTCATCATCACAGCGAAAGGCTGTTAGGCGGGCAGTCCGACAACACTCTTTTTGAAAGCTGCCATTTGCTGCAGGCAGCTCCCAACTTCTGCGCTCGTCTTTTGTTTAAGAGCCCCTCTGTGTGGCTCTTCTTGCTGCTGCAGCAGCAGCCGCCTTAGCATTTCTTATTCTCCAATTGTGGAAGAAGAAGAAGTATCCAACTTATTTCGGTACGCTGGCAAGATTTTTTTTATCTGGACTCTTCTTATCTTGTGCAGCAGCAGTAAGCCGCTCGCTATCATATGTCTCTGGAAGCTTAGCTGCGTTTTCATCTCCCTCTTGTAGTACTGTTTCCGTTTTATTGTTTTGTTTGTTTTTTTGGCAGCTTGTGGCAGCAAATCTGGTGTATATTCTTCTGTGACATCTTTTTTCCTTCTTATTATCACCGTCCTGTGTCACGCTTTCAGTGCATTTTTCATGTGTGCGGCATGCATTTGAATTCCGGACGCAAGCCAGCCATGGCGAACAACAACAACACGGCCTGTTTCTTGTTGTGCCTGGAGCCGTACAGCACGTGACCTTGTATTGTTACCGTCTGATAAGATGAACAACAGCAAATGTCGTTGAGGTTTCTTTCTTGTCGTCCTTCTTCAGCAGCACGCTTGGAGCTCAGGAGGCGGCTCCTGAGGTAGTAGAATTAGTAGTAGTAGTAGTAGATGTGCATCAAGAAGCGTCAAAAATACAAAAGCGGAAACTAGTGTGCGATAAGAAAGAGAACTTCGACAAAGGGAGGCAGCAGCAGATTATCTGTTGTCGTCAGCTTGTAGCAGCGCTATTGTCGGTTCCAGGCAGAGAAGAAGGCATTGTATTGCAGAAACATCAGTCGAACCGATGCTTTCGCGGCAGCTTTGTTCTAATCCTCATTGCAAGCGGACATCTCCAGGAGATGGACCGTGAGTCTCTTGATCTCTTGTCCTTTCCTTCACCTTTAAGCTTCTTCCCTCCTCCCCTTCTTGGAGTCTTGGCATAGCCGAAGTGGTGGTCTTTCTCCAAAGAAACCTTGGCTGCAAGGTTTGTGGTCTAGTTTCTGAACAACATGCCTAGGACTGAAGCCAGCCGCAGTGCAGTTCTTTTATTAATCTCGGAGGACTTACGCTCGCTGGCTCACTTCTTTACAGGACTTGCCGGTGGCACGTCCGCAATTATGGAAGCGACAAGGAGCCGAAGCACGTGACCCTCTGCAACGCATGTAAAATCAACTTTGATCAGGTCAGCATGTACACAGTCAGAATGCTCCAGAAGACTTTAGAAACCAAACAAACTCTGCGATTCAAGAAGAAGAAGGAGAAGAAGAAGAAGAGAGCTCTTATTTTTGCCATTTGGACACTTGATCAGCACTTGATGTATGCTGGTCTTCGTTGCCACCTGAGTAGTAGTGGGAGGATGGGTCCACAGATTGTTGTGCACTCAAGAACCCTTATGGGCTCTTGAAGAGAAGTAGGTAGATTGAGTAGTTGGTTCAGCTGAAGGAGATGATATGGAGAAAAAGTAAACCAAAAGTATGTGTCCTGGGTGGGCATGCAGGGAAAGTATTGCCCATTCTGTGTTCAGATTTACAGGGAGAAGGATCCTGACAGCTTTGATGGAAAAGAGGTACACCCAAAATGTTGGGCAGTGGGAGTTTAGAGAATCAGTTGCAAGTACTCCTTTTCACCATGTGCATCCCATGTTCCTTCTTTCTCTTCCATGTGCTCTCCCCTCTGATCTGTCATCTGTTCAGTCTATTTTTTGTTGGTTGGGGAAGGGGGGATTGGATAGTCAAATTTCATGCAAACAGAACTTTTTCTTGTTTGCAGTGGGTTGGCTGCGACAATCGCACATGCAGGAGGTGGGTACATGTGGATTGTGAAGTCAGTGCTGGCAACAAAGTTGATTCAACTGCTTATTACCTCTGTCCTAGCTGCCGTGAGGTAGGTACCCATCTTCCTCTATCTATTCATCCATCACATCAGTCTGTTTCACTTGTTCTTCTTCTTGATCATCACTTGGGATGTGGGATGGGAATGTTCAATTATAGCATAGTTCAGCTCAACATTTTTCTTTCTTATGTGTTTTGGCATGTTCATCAGACGTGTAATATCACTTGTTACTCATTAATTCAACAAGTAGTCCAGAACCAATAGGATACAGCTGATTGAAACCTTGATGCTCCTTCCCTTTGACCTCATCAACCATAACTTTGTCATACTTGTTTGCCTTAACTTCACATTTGTGTTATTAGGACCCTGGCTGAGTTGTAACATACCACAGTGCTCAAGAATTGAGAAAAAGGAAGAGCCGTTGTTGTGCTGCACAGGAGTGTGCAATTTGTATTGATATACCAGATTTTGTTGACTAGTATGCTGTGTCCCTTCAATCTACTGTAATGGTTCATATATTTGCCTTTGCTAAACTGCACAGTGTCACTTTAGGACCCTTTCTGACTTTTGATAAACCAGAATCCGCAAGAATGGAGGGAGCGGAAGAGGCTTGGTCGACCTGCTCATGAGCAGTCAGTTGTATTTGATAACCAGACTTTTATTGACAATGTCTCGGTGAGCATGCAGAGAGCAGGCCCAGTTCTGTTTCCCAGAAACTATACATTTCTATAATTAGAAGGGAACATGATGGTAGGTGGTCAATATTGTCCATGCTGCTATTGAAGATCCCTGGAAATGTGTATTACTATCACTTTTGTCCAAACTGCTCCCCAATTTTGTTTTTTGATCTGGTTTTCTCTTTTATTTGGGGTTGTGGTTTTCTTTTTCATCCTTGCTGTTATGTTATGAGATCTGAAATATCTGTAACTTGGTATTCTCTCATATCATTTCCAGTTGACTTAAAATTGTAAGTACTCAGAATCTGTGGCACTTACGAAGATTTTGTATCATTAGAAGGTGAACTCCATACATTTGTATGTATTGTAATGGAAACCACAATATAATGCAGGAAGCTGACCAGAAACTGAAGGGGCCATTATCAGTGAGGGGTTCCAGTTCAAGACGTCCTCTGCAAGTAGATCTCTCCAAACTTGAGGTGAGTTGTTTCCTTTTGGTGCTCAAGGTTATTATCAAGCTTTTCTTGATGCTTGCCCCAATTCACTAGCTAGTGTACAGTCAGACGAAAATTAATTCTTGTCTTCAACATTGAGGGCTGGTAATTCTTCTTTTTGTCTTTCCAGACATCCTCCCTGAAGCGATACCGGGAAGTATACAACTTAAGAGAGGTGACAAGCAGTTGCAAGGTAAGGACAGAAGCAATGGCAGCTATCTATGTACATGGAGGAAACCAAGCACTGATTTGTGTGCTGTGAAAAGTTTATCTGTTTGTTTGATGCTTCGGATGTTTCTACCTGCCATGTTACATTTTGCAGAGCAATTGCAGCTGGAGTAATTTGTGTCATTACTTTTTGCAGGAGGAGCTCATACCAGCTGTAGCTCAGCATTTTGCTGCTCAGGTTTGGTCTGTGCTACCATTGAAGTTGTTTATGTTGTTTACATGTGGGAGTAAGCTAGTGCAAATTGCTGACTTTCTGTTTACCATACCACTGCTAATTGCTACTATTTCAGGTTGTGGAGGAAAATGAGACGCTGCTGTCATTTGCATTCTTGCTGAAGAAGCAGCAATCGTTTGCAAGCTCCACGATAACCCAGCATCAGGTAGCCCGCACTGTAGCCAAATGACATCATAGATTAACTATGAAAACCAGCTTAGTGCTCAGGACTTTAGAATGCTGCCTCCTAACTTCCACATCTCCATTTTTCCAGGGGTTGATGTGCTGATCATATTGTGTATATTTGGCTGTTTGTATTTGTTGGTAGGACAGCAGCCCTTTGAGGTAGGTATTATTGTATCATAAGTACAGCAGAACTTGAGACGCATGAGCATGCACTTGAATCAGACTCTCTCTCAGCAATGCCCTCTGCCTATCTCAATACTTTTTATCTACAAGATGGCTGCTCAGCATGCTTGAAACCACATTAATTTTCAGATACTGTTATCTGTGTCTAGTTGTGGGTAAGTAGTAATTCCTCATTCGGGTAATAGTTTCTTAGTTTTGTTGTAGTTTTGTTTTTCAGACTAGTAGTATTTGGTTGTTGGATTATGTGTTTTTAACAGTCACGTGGATTCGTATAAATAGTCACCTGACCCATCAAGAAAGCTATGATCAAGAAAACCCTCATTTGTGCATTGTAAGAGGACTGAAAAGAGGTAATGATAATGGAGGGGCTATCTATGATATAATGGAGTAGCCAAGTTTGCCCCCAACATTTGGGGAAATGTCCCTCACATCAGAAAAGCACATGGCAAATGTGATCATCTTCAACATATACGTAGTTCATGAGGCATCAGAGGGTTTTTGTGTCTGGCTCATAAGAGTGGGATGGATCATATGTTATTATGAACTTGGGCCTACATAGCCCCGATTTTCCTGAAACTAGGGATGAAATAAATAAAAAGATAGGATGAAGTTACTATAGGTGAAAATTTTTATGAACCAAATTATTTTTCTCATCTCAATTGTTCTTCACAAGAATTTCATCCCCAATTTTTGAGAGCCTTATCTACCTAAAGCTGGAATGAGGTTCATAGATTATTAGATTGTGCCAAAGTCTTAGAGGTAAATTAAGTTGTAGTGTCATTTAATAGTTGTTAAATGGGACTATTATGGGTTCTATTATTTTGGAATACATTATGTTGTAGAAATAAAAATATTTTTCATCATGATGTGTGTAGTTTATGTTGGTAAACCTCTAAGGCTAGGACATTTGAAGGTGTTTGGATGTCAAGCCTACACTCATGTACCCAAGGACAAAAGTGGGAAGTTGGGTCCTAGGGTTGAGTGAGGTATCTTCTTGGGTATAATGATGCTTCTAAAGAATATAAGATCTACAATCTACAATCATGGAAAATTGTTGTCACAAAGGATATGATCTTTGGTGAATATGTCATGGGAATGCCCTACTTAAAGGAAAATAATCTACTAGACATGGCAAGTGAAGGAGTGACTACATGGCCTTTGGAATATTTAAAAGACAAACCTTTAGCAAGCCATAGAGGGAAATGGGAGAAGGAAACTACCAATAAAGATCAACATGAAACTAATGGACCACTGGTGCATCCCTAAGAAGGCTTATCATTTGAACAAATTGACACCTCGCAAGATGATTATTTAAACTTTGAACAATATGTTCTACATAAGCAATGTTATTATCCTCTACCATTAAGGGAGTCATTTCAAGGATTCCAGAGTGCACCATTTTATTCCAAGGATTATGTGTTTACAACTGAACATGTGTAATGGAGGAACCAATGACATAAGAAAAAATTGCAAATCATCCTAACTGGATACTAGCCATGCACCAAGAGTATGATTCAATCATCAAGAATCACATGTGGGATTTACAAGAGTCACCAAAAGGAAATATGCCCATCACAAATAAGGGGTGTTTAAAACCAAACTTGTTGCAAACAACACTATTGAAAAACTAAAGACCAAGTTGTTGGCTTGAGGTTTTGAACATATCCAAGGAGATGAATTCACAATTTGGATGACAAACTCCATAGTTAACATGACCCTTTAGACAACTAGTTTATGCAATACACCAATATGTGTTTATGTTCACTTTGTGTTTCATTAGATTTTGAATAAACTTAGACAAATTCACCATGGTGAAAGTGGCCAATCCCTTATTGAACAAGGACCAATTGCTATAAAGAAATGAATTCACTAATCAAATTCATTAATAGTTAATTCATTAGGCTAACCTCCTTATTCATAACTTAGTTAAGCACTTAAAAAACCCAAAACTATGATAAAAACCTAGGTTAGGCTATTTAAGCCACCTAGCCCAAGCTTAAAACCTAAGCCACCGAAATCCACCAACTTAGGGTGCAAACATGTGAAGGTTTGAACCTTTCACCTCCATGTTTGAAGAGCAAGTCTTTAACCACTAGGCCATTATTTAAATAAACAATGTCCCTTGTCATCACATATTATTATTCACATTATTTTCCTAACCTATTTAGGTATTTACCTTAAGTGTTTTCCTACCTATGTTTCCTTGTTATCTTCCTTCACATACATGTGTACCTAGGATATTAGGTTACATTAGGTTATTATTTGGTTAGTATAGGCTAACCCAAATTTATGTGTAGGCTAGGTTATTGGGTTAATTTTAAACTATTTTTAGGTTAGTGCAAGCTATTGTAGGTTATTCCCATGTTAGTGTATAGTACTTTAAACTACCCAAGTCTATGTGTGGACTACCATAAACTAAGTTGTTATGTTAGTCCTAGGCTATTCTTAGTTTATTCTCAAGTTATTTAACCATTTAATAGTTATTAACAACCTAGGATTTTAGGTTAATCATAAGTTTTTTTAGGTTATTTTACATAGGCCATTCTATGTTATTCTACCTTAGGTTATTCTCGATTATTGTTAGGTTTTTTTTTACCCTAGTTTATTTTAGGTTGTTTTATCTAAGCTATTTTTTATTATTCCTTTGCTATTATGGGCTATTATACCTTATGTTATTTAAACTTGTTTTAGGTTATTCCACCTTAGTCTATTTTTAGCTATTATAGGTCATTATGCTCCAGGTTATTTTTTAGTTAATTCAATATAGGTTATTCTAAATGATTTCACCTTATATTATTTTAAATGAAACCACCCTAAGTTTTTCTTAGTTATTTCAAGTTATTCCACCTTCAATTTTTAAATATTATAAATCATTCCACCCTAGGCTATTCCTAAATATTATAGATTATTCCAATATATATTATTTATTTTATTATATTTTAGGTTAATCCACTTTAAATTATTATACATAATGTTATTTTCATTTATTTTAAAATATTCCTCTTTAGCTATTTTAAGTTATTCCACCCCATGTTATTTTTAATTATTATATTGTAATTTATTTTTTATTTTAAAAAAATTAATCCACCTTAGGTTATTATAGGTTATTTTATTTTAAATTATTTTCATTCATTATAAACTATTCCACCTTAAATTATTCAAAGGTTTGTTTACTTTAAGTTATTTTCAATTAACGTACCATAGGTTATTTGTGGTTATTCCACCTTGAATTGTTAAAAAAAAAATTAAAAAAACTCGTATGAATCCACCCCGTGTTATTTATGGTTATTCTAAATTATTTAAAGCTATTTTTGACTATTTGTAAATTATTTTTCCACGGTTTATCATAGGTGATTTTACCCCAAATTATTATAAATCGTATAACCCTAGTATAAGGTTTAACTAAAGGTGGAATAATTTAATAATTTAAGGTATAACCTAAAATAACCTAAAATGTATAATAACATAAAATATAATTTTTTAATATTGTCAAAAATAACTTAAGATATAATAATTTAGAAAAGCCCAAGGTGAAATAACTTTAAATAATCTAAGGTGAAATAATTTATTATAAATTAAAATAATCTAAAGTGAAATACATAAAAAATTTGAAAACAACTTTGTGTGGAATAATTTTAAATAGTCAAAAAATTAAATATAATATAAGGTACAATAGCTTGAAATAACTTAGGGTGAAATAATTTAATATAACCAACAATGGTTCATAATAACCTTTGGTGGAATAATTTAGAATAACCATAAATATTTTAAGGTAGTTAACTTAAAATAATATAGGGTGTGATAACATATAATAGCTTAGGATGGAATACTTAATAATAGTAAAAAAAATTCAAAAATGATTTAAAGTATAATAAATTTAAATAATTTAAGATAAAATAACTTAAAATAGCCAAGGGTAAAATAACCTAATTATAGCCTAAGGTACAATGATTTAAAATATTTAAAATAACAACATCGAAAGAAAGTTATTTACAATATTGAATTACATCAATTAATAATGAAACATGATGATTACATGGTGATTATCTATTATAGACAAGGTGAAATAAATAGGGTGGGATGAATTTATTTCATTTTGAAAAAATCCCATAATGATTTAGGCTAGCGAATTGCACCCTGCTTTTAAATTATTGATTTCATGTTAACATCAATGTTCATATTATGTAGAAAATGAATAGTTTTGAATTCCTTTGGTCTGTTGAAAGTAATTCACATGTTCTTGATCTCTCCTTTTGTGTCAACAATGTCCTTGTTCTTTAGGTAATTGTGTTGTGATGCCTTTTTTTTCTATGGTGATTTGACCTTGAATTCATAATCTCCATCTAGTATGTTTTTAAACTTAGCAACCTATATTAGCATATGGTGAAAATCACCATAATAATAATATTTATTTATTTATTTATTTTTATATTTTGTAAAATTATAAAAAAATGTTGGGGAAAGGCTTGTTTTGATACCACTAAAATTTGATTCATTGAAACAACACATCAATTTGAATACAAGTTTGGAGAAACCTCTCGTCAACTAAAAAATGATTATAATTAACTAATAGCTAAATTAGTGCAGTTTTAAAATGGATTAAAACCCTACCAAACATAAATAGCCCATCCAAAGAATGAGATTTCAACAAATATTGTCATCTAACCCTAATGAATGTAGAAAGGGGATGTTTCTTGAATGGGGACAAGTCTAGTAATTTCAATAGATTTTTTAAGATGTTTGTTCAACAAATACCTCTTTTGTGCTCTTCTCCATCTTATGGAAAATTGAACTTATAATTTGTATGCGAAAAAATCCATGTGATAACAATTGCACACCCCAAAAGGTATGTGGATCACATTGTTTTATAAGACAATGGAATATAATTAACTTCGTGAATTTGTTTAAGGCAACACAAGCCTATTATCTATTTGTACAAAAATGGTTTGTGATTATGCATGGTACATGGACCCAATTCAACTTAACATTTTTTTCAATGTCTACATACCTAAAATTGAAATTTATACTCCTATTTTTGTGAGAATATTTTTAGAATCATTTTAATTGCCTAGCTTGAGGGGCATTAAAACATTCCATATACCCACATAATGTCTTCATCTAACTACCATAATAATTGAATTATACGAAATATATCAAATCATTAACATGATCTTGTTTATGTTTGTTGATAAAAATTGCAAAACCTCAATTCATTTTTATTTTCCTCACACTACAAAATTCCTTTAAAAACTAGTTTAATAGTTTTTGGAAATAGTTTCCATTTTATAATGTGGTTTGCTTTCACACCACAATTACTATACATGATAATAAGAAGTTACAAAATCATCAACATTGAATAATGTTGAAGCTCAAAGCTAACATGTGTTGAACTTGTTTGTAGATTTTCACGATTTTCATTCACATTGCATACTTTCTTGTTTGGCAATGGTGTTTAAGTTTGATTAATGAAATTAATTGAAAATTAATTGCATTGAATAGCATGGCCTTCATTCTTTATAAAATATGTAACAATTTATAAGAAATCATGTATACCCTATTTATTTATATCTTTTAGACATCAACTTTTAGGAAGGTGAAGAAAATTTCTAGGGTTGATGATAAAAACAACTTTTTATATATTTGATAATCATTGATTGAAATAAAACATAATTCAAATGGATCAACATCACAAAGAGAAGCATGATACACTAAACTTGAAACATCGTGTGTATTTAACACAACAACAAAACATTGCACCATACAAAAGGGGGTCTAAAAATTCAAATGGTCATGGACTATCCAATTCTTCAATAACAACAGACATTTCTATTGCATCGAAATCGTTGGATATGGCCAATTTGAAAGGTGATGTGCTAAATGGTGATTCCAATTATAACATTGGATAATTTAACATTTTTAACACAAAGCAAAACATAATTGTTTTTGTTTCAAGCAACAATACTTTGATTTCATATTATATGTATGAATCATGATGTCTCCAATATGTCATACAACATATTTGACCACATGGATTGGTGACATCAATCAACTTCCATTTTCAATGCTCCTTGCAATTTATGGTCACACATCATTTCAAAGGAATTTATTGTACATAAAACCTAACCTTTGGAATATATGTGAACATGATAGTTACATAATATCAATCAAAGAAATTGTAAGTGAATAATTTATTCTTGATTCTTTGATGCAAACAATACCAATGGCATGTAAAACATATATTTCGACAAATTTTACAAACTTGGTTTTTTTGTTGCAAATTGTCAGACACCATGTCAAGAAAGGCCAAGAAAATGTCAGACATAGAGCAAACTCACCACCCAATTGTTGAAATGCCAAATGTGGAGACAAAAAATCTCCATAAGAAAATGCCATTGACAAAAACTATGAAGCATAGTGAGATGCCTTATTCAAGCACAAGTCAACAAGGATTGGTTAAGGCCTTGACCTCAAGCTCAAGTAAAGAATTATGAAAAATTCAATACTCAAAATGTACATAATTATTATCAATTTTTTTATATTTGCACCATCGCCAACTTCCAAATGTTCAAATGTCAATTTTTGGAATCCAAAAGAAATAAAAATTCAAAATTTTGAGCTGACACAATTATTTTATTAGATTTAAATCTTATTAAACTCACAAAAAAAATTTCAAAAAGGATTTCAAAACTTGTAAACTTTCCACTTTCTTAAGTAGTGTTTGTTCAATTGGGCTCACTACATTTATATACAATCATACAAATAAATGAAAACTTAATGTAAGCGAAATGACATGATATTCCAATATTGTCTAAGCCAAAGGAAATTCTAACCTACCACTAAAATCAACTAACAATCATCAACAAATGCTTCCATGTTTTACCCAAGTTTTAAAGACATTCAGATTATTACCTTTAATATGTCTATATTATGTTTTGGAGCTTTTTAGGATAAGAATTTCAATTTTTTAATGACAAATAGTGAACCCATCTCAAAAAAAATGTTTAGGTGTGACACCAACAAAGTTGGGGAAGAGAAATGCCGATACATTTGTCAAGGAAGATTGGAAACGACGAAAGGGGAAATTTGGAAAAGCAAGCTTGAAACCTCCAAATTTCCAGTGGTTGACATTTCTTCGTATCTTTTGTACTTGAAATATTGTTTCTTCTCATTTAAACTTTTAAATTAAAAAAATAAATTCAAAAAAAAAATTAATTCCTCGCACTATTTGTTTAATTGGTTCCCTCATTATTTACAAATACAAAAACATTAATGTGACCATTGAAATGCAATAGAGATCGTAGGCGGGGCAATTTACATTGCATGAGTGTCAATTGTGAGTTGCCTTAGGAATTGGAAGTTTATTTTCATCTTGAACACACCACATAGACACAAGGAATTAAAGTTTTTGGTTTTCAAGATTGACTTGACTATATTGGTCATTGTATTCATGGATAAAATTTGCCTATATCGTATTTAGAATTATTGAAGGCGGACCCACAAATCCTTGATTTTGTGTACTTGCAACCCCCCTTGATTCCACTAACACCAAAGTTTGATCCATACGAGCTTGAGATTGTTTCTCACAACCAAATTACAAGCAAATACTTTTATACCATGAGCACCCATGGTGTCACTCTTTTCCGTGATGGCGAAGCAGGTTCATATTCTTTTGATTTATGACTAATTCATCATTTAGAACTTACATGAATGTCTTAGAACCAACTACATCTAGCAAACAAAATATTTCATAATCATTTGGAAATTTTGCCATCCCTCATGATTTTTTACTACAATTGTCATCTATACAATATATTTAGAATGTGTGGTAAATTCATGTTGGAGGATTGGATAATATGGCCTTGTCCAACTTTCATATTTGAAAACCACATACTATTGTACACAATTGTGTTGTTTCCCAAGGGCATTAAAGTGAATATTGAATTGGGATGTCATGTATTACCTCTTGCAATTATTAATTAGGTTTTATTGTCTCTAATGTTGCATTAATTATATGTGTTTTAAAAGTGTTAGTTGTAGGTTTTACTTGTATTTAAATTACATGAAATAGGTTTTAAGACTCTTATAATGATTAGCATGCACCTTCTTTCCAAAGTGTTTATGTTAGATTTTTAAAATGCATTTCAATGTCTCATGATGAATAGTCTGACTATGCATGCACACATAGAATAAAAACCCATTTACAAATGAATCACTTCACTTGGGGGGCCAAAACCTATGGTGAGAATGAATTTCAATTATTCATTCACAATAGAAATGATGATTTCAAAAAATTGGACAGAATTTACTGCTTTGGATCAATGGGAGAGAGGCTATCATTCCTACAAGTGCATCATGCAATTGGATGTTTTTCATCAGGTTCATCATCCTAAATTTTTCATTCTTTGGTCTAAACATTTCATTTTCTCAAACTCAATTATTCAAACACATGAAATATGAGATTAGGGACATGTCTTTCACCTTTTTTAATCTTTTGATACTTTAGTTTGGCTCTTTCATGGATAAATTTTACTTTGGTGAAATGAATACCCAACCACTTGAAAAATTTGGATTTTTTAGTTTAAATTTTCAAAATTCAAAATGGATTATCATGGTGTCTAATGATGCAAGATTTTGTATTATTTTTTCAGTACAAAATTTGGAAAGGCTGGGCCATTTGGAAACATTTTGTTAGGAGGAAGAAAAAGAAATTGTACTTGGCTTCGATCGAAAAACTTTTATTTTTATCAAACCCTTTGTTGGCCAAAGTTCTTTTACAAATCCAAACGGTACCCACGAAGTTTATCTCAGAAATATTTAAATTATTTAAGTTGCAACATCATAATTGTGATTGACATAAGAGCGAATTAAAAACTCAAGTGATATGATTATTAAACTCATTTCTAAATTTCACATTAAATGTCGATCATAAATTGGTTCAAAGAAGAATTGTTTGGGCTCATTTTCCATCAAAGTCCCAAACCTCATACCTTGGTCCAAATCAAAAATACTAATTTACTATTCCTTAATCATGGTATGGCCAAACTGAACTAAACTTTAGTTGAAGTCATGATGCCCCATATTGGATTTCAATTTACACAAAAATGGTCTTCCATTTTCAAGATTGATTTGCAACTCACTTTATTGAACATTTAAAGGAGGTTGCGCTACTTAGCATATTAACACACAATTGAATTAACATGTATTATTGGGGAAATTTGCTTCTAATGCTCATTAATGGGTCCATTCAAAGTCACATACCCCTAAAATCCATTAGGGATACCCAAATTGATATTCATGAAACACAACCCCAATGACTTTTTCCATCCAATTTGGATTTACACAAATTTATCTTTTAGGCTAAAATGATACATAAAAGGATCCTACATCCCAATTATTGACTTCATTGAAATGGTTTTTTTTTTTGGTCGATATATATATTGGTGCCCAAAAACTATGAAATTTATCATGGGTGATGTTTTTTGGGTTTAGATATGCACCATTTTATGGACAATGCGGTTTAACCACATGGAAATGGGGATGATCTACACATTGGAAACTTTCATGTATGTCCAAGGAACAAAGAAAGAAGAGATCAAGTCTCAAGTTCAAGAGGTTATGCTTTGACCATCTTTATCATATATTATGTTTTTCACTCTTTCCTATTCCAAAGTTCCCAAAACAAAACATGCATGCCCTTATGCCATGTAGTTACCCAATATCATTTTAAAGTTTCAATTTCAGTAGATAGTTAAAGAATATGAGATGAATTCATATTTGAAATCATGACCATTGAGAAGTTAAGCCACACTTTTTGAACCACTTGGAAACAAATAATTCAACCATATCAAATTTGGTTGACATATTTGTAGTTTGGTGGGATGAATGTGATGAACCAAGCATATTCTATTAACTCTTATCAACCAAAATAAAACACCAACACATTATCCCCGAACAAAATTAAACAACATTTCATAATATTTTCCACATATTGAAATTGCAAATTATATTGTGGGAACATAACTTATTTTCATCATTTAAAATTTGAATTTCACATTTTTCCAATTATCTTGAATTGATGGCAACCATAAAACGCCTTCTTATGAATAACATCATATGATTGAGTATTTATGTTGATTGAACTTGGCTCACAAGGCTAATTGACAATAACACGATAGACATTTTGGAATTCTTTAAAAAAATCAACAATCAAGGTTTTGTAGTGATATTTTGACACAAGTTTTATTGTAATTCATTATAAGATGATTTATTATAAGGTCAAAAGAAATTCATGTTTATTATTATTTTCTTTCTCATCTATAAATTTGAATACATTTAATGTTTTTTTTAAAATCAAAAGGAAAGTGGCATAGTATTCCAAATGTAAGATTTAATTCACTATAATTTTTCAATTTGCATGTATAAATATGCATGATACATTACTTTGCAAATGTACATTGGTCCAAATTCATAATCTTAGGAACCAAAAAAATTTAAAACCCAATGAAAGCTCCAACCAAAAAAGGAAAGAAATGCCTATGTGGTTCCATTTGCATGCTATGATATTCATGTTGAGTTGTCTTAAATGACTAATATGTATGTTGAAAATTTTGATTTAAAAATAATTACATCCAATTTTAGGTTTTGGTATAACTTAAGGACTCTAAGTGGAATTGAATAACTCTTTCATTAGAACTTTATGATCACATACATGACTATGATTATAATTGTATGTACACATTTGACTAAATGTCAAAGTCAATTTGGCTATGTTGCCTTTGTTAAGGCACTTAAGATTACATCAACATGGATGTTAGTTTCCATGATTGTGATTTTAAACAAAAAAAATAATTGTTATTAGTGAGAAAATAAGTCATGAGAACTAGATTTAATTGTAAATGTCATGTTAAAGATGATGCCTCCACTTTAACTATATTCATGTAGGTCAAAAATGCAAGTTGTCATATAAGGGAATTGAACCCTCATTTCCTTAAGGGGAAATCACATCCTTCACCAACCCACTTGTGACAAATCATATCAACACATAATTACAACCATCTCCACTTGAAATATCTTGCATATGAAAACTTTAAAATGTTTTGGTGTGTGTGTGAGTGCATTTATTTTTCAAATAAATAAAATGAACATTAAGAATATCAAATATCTTTCCATTATAGTAGACATCATTTATGAATACTTGGATTTAATGGTTTTGATTTTGACTTGGGCAATGATGTCAAAATTTGAATGTTTTGGATTTTAAGGCAATGTAAATTCTATAACTTAAAAAGAATCTTATTTATTTAGTTTTATTACTTATTTTAGTTTCAAAAATAAAAAGTTTAAACTTCAATTTTTATTTCAAAAATTTAGATGTCATTTCTTTAGTTTTGACTTGGGCTATAAATTCAAATGTAATGTATTCAATCATTATAAAATTATTTTATAATTTTAGAATGAGGTTAAGTTGAATGTCAAAATACATAATTATAAACTCAATGTGTAATTTCACATGTCTTTTTATGATTATATTCAAAATTTAATGTATTTAATCTCAATTGTAAACATATTACATTAATATTTGATATTTATGGCATATTTTCATGATTTTAGTAATAATTTTCATTATGTTCAATTTTATTCTCATGGACAATTGCATTAATTGTATGTCATTTTCTTTCACATTATTGCTTCATAACATTAATGGATAAAACATTTGAAAGGATCTAGAAAGGTTAAACCCTTAATTCTACTAAATGGATGAATTGTTCAATATTTATTAAACCTTCGTGCAATAATTACTAGATACCAAAATTATCACCCAATAAATTCTTGAACAAGGGGTCAACAAAACACCTCATCAAATCGATAAAACTTGAACATGCACTCTACTCGTGTAGTCCCCATAATGACTAAAGGTAGTTGATTGTGCATAACTATATGAAACAAATGACGACATGATTAAATTTGGGACCTAGTTTCAAGTTGTTCTAGTCATGGATGTTAAATTTGGTGTAGTTTAATGTCCATTTTGTACAAAAAGATCCCCTTAATTGCATAGAATACAAACTTGTTCATTTCAAAAATATTTTGGGTTCTAGGAAACTCCTAGTTATTGACAATTGACTTTTATTGAACAAAAAATCAAATTGATTATTGTTAATGTATGAATTTTGAAGTGTGTCTAAATTTCATGACTCTTTTGACACATGTAAATGCACTAATTTGTAGATGAGATATAAAACAAATTAATAGAATTTATGAACAAGTGAACCATGATATTGTGTAGGTATTTTGGTATGGATTGACAATTTTTCAAATGCATTGCAACACTTGCACATTTTGAAATTGAATATATAATTACCAATGATAATTACACAACTAGTAACATATTGGGGCCGCACTCAACATAGGTAACTCCAAGTTGAAAAAAAATCATTCGAAATTCCAAATACACACCAAAATGATATTAGGGCTAAGAGACCTTTACAATCCTTAGATTAAGGAGCACCTTTTGTTCTTATGATTATGATATGCCCATGATACTTCAACGTTTACACTAGGTTTTTTTTTTCCCCTTTAATGGATATTTTAGCTTGGGATGTCACATAAGTGGAAAATGGTTGTTACATTTGAGTTAATTTTAAATAAGTGAACTTTCACACAATCAAAAGTTGCCATGGTTCAAGGCTTACATTAGACACCATATGTACTTCTCATATCCAAGGTGAATTTTATTGTGGTTCTAGCACTAATCTTTTTTGTAAGTTACCCCATCAACATGTTAATATAGCATGTGGTGCTTGATTTGGGAATGATATCTAGATTGGTTTAGGTACAAAATTGGGTACAAACATTCTGGTCAAGTAATGAAAGGGAATTAGTTTTCAAAGGAAGGATGAATAATTCAATTGACAAATTTTAAATTTTCACTTATACCAAATCTTATATATATGAAAGAATTTTAAAGCATGTTCATTTTGCATCCATATTAGAAATTATACTATGAAATAGTATAAAATAATAGATTGCACATTTTATAATTTTAATTCTTTCTCTCTCTCTCTCCACATGCACAAAAACACACCCAAATTTCAAAGTTGAATTTGTTTAATTATTTCAACCATCAAACTACATACATGGGATGTTGAATATGTATATTTGGGTTCTCATGTGTATACACTTCCAAAACAATAGGCATCTAGGAAATAAAATTTTAAAACTACAATAGAAAGTCAAAACAAGGCAACAGATATAGATTCTAGACAATGTTTGTTTTTCTTTTCCTCCAAATTTGTTTGTTGTTTTGTGACAAAAGGGGGATTTTTTTCATAAATGGTTTTCCTTGTGTAAATTTGACTCATTTGGGGGAATATAATTGCCTAATTCAATATATCCCAAAACTATTTTTAAAAAACCATGAACCCAAATTCAATGAGCGATGGAATTAGCCTTAAAATAATTAGGTACCAATGGATTAGAGATTAAACCCACCTTTGTTTACAAAAGTCTCGTAGTTATTTCAACAAATATGAAGTTTGTTAGCCAAGCATGATTGATTGTCTATTTGTCTTCAATATCATTTCTTTTTTCTCAGTAAGTGGAGAAAATATGAGGTTTAAGGTTTCCCTTGATTCTTTGGCTAGAGATCATAATTTTTTTTGTTTTCCACCCTTTAAATGACTTTTGAAATTGTAATAAAAAAAGGTTATGTTAGTATCAATGATTATTTTATAAAATTAATATATTTTTGTGGGTTTGAAAGTTTGGCAAAAAAATTCCAAAAATTCTGGATTTTTTTTTTAATTCATATTTTTTTGAAATCCTGATCATGATACAAACAAATCAAGTTCATGACATGTTTCTTCGCATGCATTTGATTTTGACACCTAGTCAACTACAAACCAAAGAAGAAGTTTTTAAAGAGTTCAAACAATGAAATAAATTCAAAACTATCGTCACACACACACACACACACACACACACATGAAATTGTAGGATTTTTTAGAACTAAACCAAAAAAGAAAAGAAAAACCAAGTGCTTGGAAACCATTGTAAATCCAATCCGGAAGATAATAGTAGTCAAAGCATTATACTATTTGGGATAAGTGATAATTACCATAAGAACATTGTACAAACAATTAGCTAGATAAATGGACACTTTAGTATCATGAAAGAAAATTCCCTTTTGATCATTTTGGGGCTTCAATTATGTAAACAACCTTGCTTGCATGTTTGTGCTTTTGGGTGTGTTTCTTGGTTGGACTTTGGTCCTCTCTTGTTGTTTCTTCCTTTCCCCTTCTAGATGGGTGCTTTTTCATTTATATAGTTTGGCAAGGTTTTTTCAACATAGTTCAAATTGCGATCTTTTAGTTAATTGGTAAGTTTCAAATTGTAGCATTTGGTGTTGAAGTAATTGGAAATGTACTTATGCATCATGCTTCAATCTTATAAGGATGAAACATTACCATATAAATAGACATGCTCACCAAACTCACATTCTATTTCATGACTTAATTTTCTTTTCATAGGTTGCTTTTTGCATTTGCAAAATTCTAAACTTATATATATATATAATCTTGTTGGATATAATGTTGATACATCACTCATCATGTGTGCCATGTACATTGTTGTTTTGCATGTGTGTTATATAGTTATCAAATGAGGTTGTGATAGCAATCAAGGATGCATGTAAGGGAGCTCTTTCACAACTCGAGGAAAATTTGATAGGTCACCACCCAGAGAATATAGATGAAAAAAACACGCCTAGCGGTAAAAAAGACATTCATGGGAGTTCACAACAAGCTGATGTGATGACAAAATTGAAGATGGAGAAAGAAAAAGTAGGAGAGGAGCAAGTAAGGCATTTTCATGATATAAAAACACAAGAATATTCAATTATAGTGTCTCTCACTTACTATTGGTTTGGAAATAAATATACAAGCAACTAGAGTTATGGGAGTTGTTAACAATCCTAACAAGTGATTTCAAAAATGTTGGTGCACAACTCCTTAATTTTATGATATTTTTATTTTTGCATATTTAGCACCAACAAATTCATTAAAGCATTTGTTATACAAAGTTAAATACCAGTGGATTTAAACTCATGATGGGCTCATATGCGCACCAAAGTGTGTGTGTGTGTGTTTCTTTTCTTGAGTTTGTGAAGTAGCCTTAGTGGTAATCATCCATAAGACAATTTGGCTAGATTTCACTATAAAACAAAATATGAGAGTAAAACATTTAAGCAACATCATATATTGTTGGCTATCCCTTGGATCTTGATGAAGACTTGTAATTATCTTTTAGCTTGAAATTTTCCAATTAAAAATCCCCTTAAACAAATTCAAAAAAGTTCATGAATTGACCCAAAAAAATAATTCCCCCAAAAAACAAACATATGTTTGCTTGCATAGAATTACATGTGACATTTTGGCACATTTATTCATTAGATTATTGAGGCATTTTTGTGGGGGGTTTTCTTGTAGCACACATTTGAAAACTTATATTTCATACCTTTTTGAATTTAAAGTCATGTTTGCATTGGTTGAAAATGGCAAATGAATAATTTAAATTTACTTCATGCGAGGCTTTTTCATTGAGTACCTATACTTCACCTTATGAATTTCAATATCACAATTGTCTTTCAAATAAGCAATAAAAACAAGCTGAATAAAGGTGATTATGTCATAAAACAATACAACCCAAGTTGCACATTTGTGCAACTAATCAGTTCAACATGTATGAATTCATTTGAATTTACCAATACATGAGAAAACACATTTTTGTTCAATAGATCCATGCAAATGGTGCAAATGCATCAAGTTCAAAAATGAAGCAAACACTTGGTTACAAGTTACAACCCTAAATTCAGATCATGTTACATGTTCCCATAATTGCCAACCCAATGATAACATGGATGTTATTGCATGGATTTATCATCCAAAAGCCATGGGGAACCATGGATCTTTTGAGTTTTCAAGTAAGAGCTGGGGTAATTGCACTGCCCCAGTTATGGTAGTTTAAAATGGCCATTTTCCAAAGCCTTTAAGAGTGAACAAACCTCCATGTTGAATGAAGATCTCAAAAGATTCTTTATTTTCCTTCACAAAAAAGAAGAAGTTGGAGTTTCTTTTTAAATAATTCAACATTTTTTTACAAATAATATAATCATGTAGTAAAAGCTTCAAAGGTGCTATGGGTATGAGCTTGCCAATTGATTGTTTATTGTTTGGAAAATTTTGATCATGTCTATGCTTATATAAGTAATTAGATCTGGGAGTATGCACAATAAAATGTGAAAAAAATTACCTTGTCAAGGTTGGATGAAAATAAATGTAAAATATCAATAAAACCCATAAAAAATTGTTGTACATTGGATGTATTTAATGGAATGATAAAGAAAATTAGTTATTTATTATTATGCATTATTTTCAACTTTCAAATCATTTTAATTAACTTTTTGTTTACTCATTCAAAATGCAAGTAGTTTCAAAGTCTCTTTAAAAAATAAAAGTGAAGGATTTTTATAAAATATATGGTAAGTAAGTCTAACAAATACATATTTTACTACTTATTAAAATCACGCTTCAAAAAATAATGATATCTATTTCCCCAAATTAAAAGAGTAAATAAAAATTTAGAATAAATCATGAGTAACCTTCATTTCCAAATTTATCACCCAACATATATGGATGGAAATATGGGTGATAAATTTGCTCTTAAGTTTTTGGACATAAATTCTTATAGGAATAATAGACATGCAAGAGATTTTTCAATTATATTTCCATCCATTTTTATTCTACTTCTTTGGGTTTATATGCATGATACAAGATAAAACTAAAAACATTCACTTTTTGTATATACTATGTTTCTACCTAATTTTGCTTTTGGAATT
>Ga0209208_10003968_pt1 | contig 21086 bp, 7 predicted proteins | sample S1TSphfallax_3_FD_187694 | JGI IMG/M metagenome (GOLD analysis project Ga0209208, IMG submission 187694) | Host-associated microbial communities from peat moss isolated from Minnesota, USA - S1T2_Fd - Sphagnum fallax MG (SPAdes) (version 2) | ecosystem: Host-associated > Plants > Peat moss >...
TGCATCATGGACCTATGGTAAAAATATAAAGGGATTCCGTGCACATGCTAAAGCCAAATGTCTCGAAAAGTCAATAATAGTTTTCAAATTTGTAGACGTTCCTACATTGCTACCCAAAAAAATGACATTTGCACTGAAAGAACTTTAAAAAATAATAATAATTCATCATTATTTATTTTTTCTATTCAATTTTGAAGATATAGTTTGTAAAATAATAATCTTGATACCCAATAGATTTTAATTATCTAGTATTCATAAAAATAATTTCCTTTATAACATTTCAAAATAGACAAATAAATATAAGAAGGACAAAAAATATGAAAAAATAAATTGAATCCTTTTGTATTATTACCTACCAATTTGAACTTATCATTTAGGTTTGGCAAATTGGGAATTTTTTTCCTTTGAAGACATTTTAGGCAATTTTTTCCATGGGAAACCCAATAACACAAGTATAGGTTTAACCCATGTGTTTCACATCAAAATTTGATGGAGTTTCATGCCATTGGGGTTATTTATTTAATTTCCTTAAATATTTGTTTAGATTTCTATTAAAATTTCAATTAAAAAAATACTCAAATTTCAATTTCCTTGAAGCCCAATTAGTAAATTGCTTCTGTTGGATTAAAATTACATTTGGATTTATGATATGTGCATGTTAATTTATATTTGTAAGGATTTGTAACTAAAAAATAATAATGAGTTAAACAGTTTGAAATGAAATGTGAAAACATCGCATTGATTGAAGGAGTTGAAAAATTTGGAACAAATAATGAAGGCTTGAAGAAAAAACTAGATTTTTAAGGAACCTATTTTATAGCTTCATCCTTAATGTAGCGCAAAATAAAGCTACTATATCTTTGGCAATTTTTTTGTACAAGTAGAGTTGGAATGGTGGAAAAATGACAATCCATTGCCTCTAAATATTTTGGCAATGAAAGATTTGATGGCGAACTGGGGAAGAATTCCTCATGAACAAAAAAAGGAATTATCCTTTGCCTTGGAGGCAACCAATCTCTATGTCAAGCAATGGAATGTTAATTATGAAAGCTTGACAAAAACCCCACATTAAATACTTGAAATTATGAAGGTTAAACTTGTTCACAATCAAGATCGAGTATGGATTTCTTTTGAACAAGAGCATTCGAGTCGCTATTTTCTTCTTCCGCATCATTTGTTTTCTTTTCAAGAACATCCAACAACGATTACATAAGTTAAAGATAAACATCTTGGTCCAACTCAAGCAAAAAAACATGTCTTCCAAGATTTTTGCATGCTCCCAAGCAAACTACCTACTTCAAGGAAAACCTCTTAATGAGATTTGCAATACAAAATGAAAGAGATGAAGAAGAACAAAGAGTGAGATGAAATTGGACAAAGTTGAATGTAAAGGAAGTTGAACGAGACTTATGGAAACATTGATGTCCACCACCAGATTCCCAAGACATGACAAGGTAGGGAAAATTAATTGGAAAATGTCAAGGTGGATCTCATGTCGAATTCTAAAAGGCAAGCCACCACTCAACATTGTCATAGTATCTTGAATGGTCCAATTGAAGATCATCATTTTGAATGTCTCCTAGTTGCGTATCCTTTAAAAAAACAAAATTTCCATCGTTGTGTACAAGGAGAAGAGCCCTGCTCATGAAAGTCTCTGACATATAGATAAATATGTTAGTACTAAGCTCACACAGACACATGAAGCCTTGGTGGAATTCAAATAACATTTACCTTTTTATTCGAAAATTCAATATTTGTGTAGTGCATACTATTGATGACTACAAACTTAGAGTGAATTTTGAAGTTATAGTTCTCCATGTAGGATTTGATGTCTTTCAAAACCTATAAATTATCATTGTAAAAAAAGAGGACGTAACCATCCCTTACAAGATACTTGTCTGCAAATCCAAAAATGGAGGCAACATAGTTGTCAACTTTTGCATTCCACTTGGGAATAGTTGAAGCAATGTTCAACACATGCGGGATAGGCAAATTTCTTGGGATTTTAGCAATGATGAGGTCCATTCAATCCTTTGGGGAGTCTTGCGAGAATTCAAAATGATCATGGTTATTGAATTTGATAAAAGTAGGTAATTTGATGAGGAATAAGGTCTCAAACCAATATTACCTTCATCTATAAATCTTTTATATCCTGAAAGCTAGGGGGCCATGCATGAATTGAAATTTTTGTCTTCACCAACGAAGACTAGTCAATATTGAGAGCATTCATAACCAACCCCAAGGTCTTGTGGCTAGTAGTGAATATTGGGCTTCAAGGTTGTTGAAGATGAAATCTTCAATTTTTGAAATTTCGAGTAGCCCTTGCACAAGTCTTCTCCTCTTTTGTTGTGTGATGATGGCTCAACAACACGACCCTTTTTATTCCTAAAAGTTCCAAAAGAGTCTTCCTCGTGAGCATCATGGTGAAGAGAATCTTAGAATTCAGACAACTCAACATTTACATTTTGTTGAAGGTTTTTAATGTTAATTGGAGTTTGAATGCTCTTAGAGTGTTAAAAAGTTGGACATCCTTCTTCTTCATCCTCCTCTTATCAATACCCTCCTTCTTATATCCTTGAGAGGAAGCAAACTTGGATCCATCATTGATCGAAGAATCTTGGATTCACTATTAGAAATCATGTCGTTTGTAACCAATCACTATGCAATTGGCATGCAACTAATTGTTGTTTGCAACTATAAATTTGGTATTGTATAATTTTTTCAGCCATACGATTGTGTGTGCAACTAACGTGCAACCAAATGTGTACAACATGGACACGTGTCATAAAAATGATGGCTTAAATTTATACATACTTAAATTATTATACTTAATATATCTACGTAGACAATGTATAATAATATTATGTGCTTCTAGTACTAGGGTTAACCCCATGCTAACTTAAGCTAACCTAAACTAACCAAAGCTAAAATAACCATGGCTAAATTTATTAGGCTAAAATTAACTATGTCTAAATCTATTAGGTTAAACTAATTATGGCCAAATTAAATTATGTTAAATTAACTATGGCTAAATTCAATTAGGCCAAAATAATTATGGTTAAATTAAATTAGGAGAAAATAATTATGGCTAAATTAAATTAGGCTAATTATTTATGGCTAAAATATATTAATTATGGCTAAAATAAATATGGCTAGATTAAGTTAGGCCAAACTAATTATGGCTAAATTAAGTTAGGTTAGAATATTTATGGCTAAACTAAATTAAGTTAAAACTAGCAATGGCTAAATTAATAATGGGTAAATAAAATTATACTAAATTAAATTAAGCTAAACTAAACCATGGTTTAAATATATATTGCAAGTTTTAAGTTTTATTTGTCAAATATATTTAAATACTAGTTTTTACAAGCAAAAACATTATTGAGAATCAATTAATATGATAATATTAATATTTATTAATGTTATTCATAATTATCAATTAAAATTTTATTATAATTATAATGATAATTAATTATATATATAATATCAATAGGTATTTTTAATTACTAGTTTAAGCTAAATAATAATGTTAAAATCATAATTTCATTAAGTAATCATAAGTATTAAAAATATTATACAATCATCTTTGAAGTGCAAAAGAAAAGGAGTAATGAAAAATTAACAAGAAGAAAAATAAGAAAAATAAGTTTTCCAAGTTGCAAAACTTTTTTTTTCTTTCTTTGGACCCCTCCTACTTTAAAACCTCATAACTTTCGTATTTCTTATTCATTTTAAACGATTTAAAATTCTATAGGAGCGCCATCTGAAGTTCTACAAATCATGTTGGAACTTTAATAGCAAAAAATAACATAAAAGGAACTTTGTGGGTGTTTAAGAATCAGCCTTTGTAGTGTTCATTGGTTTTCTTTCTGAGTTTTTGACCCCCTTTACTTTGGGGGGCCATAACTTTTCTCATTTCTTATTTGTTTTCGACGATTCTTAGTTTGTTAGATGCGCCACAAGGAGGGCTTCAAGTTTTGTTTGGACACAAGAAAAAAAAAGCCCACCCTTGGCTGCTATACTCTAATAAATTAGTTGCATCCAATGTGTAATTAAGTTGGTTCATGAAGTTTGCAATGGAATTTTTTATCCCATATCCTTTGGCTTCCAATTCTATTCGGTTCAATATATAAGTAAGAGAAATGACATCGTAGTAACCAAATGCCAAGTGCCATTAGGGATGAGTAAATAAACAAAGCTTCACCTTCATGAAATGGTTAATATTAAAAATAAAATCGGATTATTCTAATCTTACTTGTATAGCTTAAACCTACCTATGTTCAACCTACTTACATACTTAAATAAACCCACTTACCTAATAAGGTTAAACAACTACCTACCTATTTAGGCAACATGTGTCAACATATTATTAGCCATAAATTAGATGAATTAAATTTCATTAATTAATATTTAAATTTTTTAAAAAAATGTGTGCCTTAATTGCCACGTGTCATCATATAATTGGTGTTTAAAAAAAGACACGTGTTAAATGGTCAACGAACGCTCCATGGTGTGCCATGTGTCATCATTTTAATGGTAGAAATTTTAATGATTGAGATTAATCCAATGAATTTTTAATTTTGAAAACACAAAAATAATTAAATAGTGACACATGTCCACAAGCTAGTTGTCCAATTTTTAAACACATGTCATATTTTTATTAGTTACATTGTAGTTACAAGAAAAGTTGCACACAAGGTGCAACTACATTTGGATTTATATGTATGGATGAGCATGTATATTAACACCGTATATAGATGTTACATATGTAGTGTCACATGCAACTGAATGTCATGTGCAACTTGTCTTATGCAACTACACAAATTTGCAATTACATGCATGTAATTGAAATTTAGTTGCAAACGACAATTGCAAAATCCAAAATTTCTAGTAGTGATTGAATTCCTTTCATTCTAACCTCTTTGAAATAGGAGAGCAATTTGAAAGACAATCAAGTTACCAACCACAATAAGGTAGATGAAAAGAGCCCCAGTCTCTAATAAGCTCCTTTTGGTACATAATGATGTCAAATTTTGGATCATACCAAATGCTAAAAAGTCCAAGCATTTCCTAAATGGCATTCCATTGAAAAAAATTCTGCAAAAAATACATGTGAAATTCAATTAGTAAATAGTCACACGGGAATTAAACACAAATCGACCCTTGACATCAACCAATGATAACAACCTTGGAAATGTTTAGTTGGCACCAATTGAACTCCAACAGATATATAGAATATGTTGAAGGTTCACAACACCCATAGAGGGCACCAATGGAATGTAGTTGGCACCAATTAAACCCTTGTCAAGAACTTAATTCATCTTAGTCGACACTGATTAAATCCTAATAGAAGTAGTTGGGTCCTTCTCGAAACCTAAATTGGCACCAACTAATACTAATAGAAAGATAATGTTATCCAAAACAATTTAACATTAATAATTATTATGAGTTGAAACCAATTGAATCATAATCGAGTTCTTTTGAATTAGAAAAGAATTATCTATAGCAATATATGGCTCCAACATATCTAACGCGACAAATGCAAAGAACGAATCCCTACAACAAGCCTCAACAATTGAAGGATTCAATGCAAATTATTCATGAATTCATAGGATTTTTCACCTATAAAGCACACACTTCAATGCCTCCTTTGCTCAAGTTTGAAGCTCCCACGTTTTCCCTCATGTGATTCCACCCTTGACCTTGAATTCCCGATAGAACACCAATTCCCATAACTCAAGTCTCCACTTTTGAATACAGTCTTAAAAAGACATGACCTTTATAGATTGATCAATGGTGACATTGAAGTCCCTTGTTGTGAAGTTAAACAACTTGATTGCCTCCACCTCTACCTATAAAATTTTAGGAAGATGTCTAGAAAGTTAAAAGATGATTGGCATTCCAGAAATGATGTTGAGATTTGCTCATGGAAAATAAGAATAAAAAATTAGTTGAGAATCAAACCTAGTGCCAAAATTTGGTTCTATGAAGCCATTTATCAAACATGGCATTTGAAAATCCATGCTTTGGGAATTTATTAACTTCCCTAATAACTCCAAATTAATTCTAGTACCTGAGACAAAAAAAAAATGTTTGGTTATATTAACACAAGCTGAAACTAACATTTGAAGTTTTTAAATAAATAATTTTTGTTTTGGATTCATATCATAATGAATCTGAACCTATTGCATGAACTTTAGGCCCAATGAAAGATCACATATAGGAAGTCACTTGTGGAAAGCGATCATGTGCTCTTTGCGGACCACGTCCATAGCCTTGTTGCTCAAGGTCTCTAACTGGTATGGGTCTTTCAGAACTAGGTCCACAACATTCACATAATATAATTGATGGGCAGTATCAACTACCATGACCAACTCCTTCAAGAAAGTTGAAATAGGCTTAGTGGTAGAAAAATAAACTCAACTTTTCAAAGATGGTATTGAATTTGGAGTAACAGAAGGAAATTGTCTCACCTTGTACATATAATAAAAAAAGACCTCATGTGTGAAATTGTACCAAGTCTTTTGTGTCTTGGATTCACACTTGTTTAATTGTTCATCTAGAATGACCTTTTAAAATGACTACAAGGGTATCATTTATATACTTTGGATCCTTAAAAAATCGTGGACCAAAGATGGCTTCACATGGTCTAATTCAATGGACATGTATTGCCATAGTGACATCAAAAGTCAATGCTATCTTTAAATCTTCAACTTGAGGAATAGATGGAAATGTAAGAAAAAAACAAGTTTACTTGTTAAGCTCTATCATTTTTGTGAAGAGCTTTATGAGGTCGATCTTGCTATCAAGCACAAAACTATCCACGCAAATGTGCCAATTGGCATCAAATGGATGCACTTTCTCTATATACGGGAACCAAGCTTGAAGTATGTGGTTCCTATCCCATACATGAAACATTTTTTGAAACATTGGCCTAAATCTGGGTCTCCCTATAAAAACTCTTCAAATCTATCGTTCTTTCCTTCTAGAAAGGCCCCCACAATGATTCAATAGTTGAAACAACAATCTTTTCACCTTGCCAATTTGTGGGGGAAACAAATAAGACTTTTTCCCCTTCCTTGTAACCCATTTGAAAGGCATCTTCCATTTTGAACACATTAATTTTAAGAGCACGCGTAAAAACTAGATAGTTATGTATTATTCACCAATTGATTGATGGCATATGCAAAACATAAGAAAGTAGACCAACTACAATGCAATTATGCAAAGGAACCTAGCCATCTAAAAAGGGGTGCGTTTGTAGTGACAGTTGACATCAATTGACTATTGTTGAAACCTTATCCATGCATTTTGTAACATGAAGCACATCAACAAAAATGACTCCTAGTTTGATGCAAATCAACAATACGAACTAGCTCACGAAAATGGTAGTGTTTCAATCATCATCCTCACTGATTAACTACGTATGAAACATTCTTATCACACCTTTTAGACAAACAACAATGACTTTCATTTGGTTCTAAAATGTCACAAGAAATGACATCCTTTGTTGTGATGGAAGTATGAATCAACATTGACTGATGTTCCATGTGCATTCCAACTATTCCTCCTAGAAAGATTTCAGTTATGGTTATACCAGTATAAGGAAATTACCTTCACTCATCAATGATTGAGGTTGAATCATCATATTAAAAAAAATTTATGAAAAAAATGAGGAAAAACAATTTGAGTTGAAGGTTTAAAACCCACCTCTTGTTGAAATGCAAATCCATAAACCCAATGTATAATTGGTGTTGTAAATCAACCTAGAGAATATAAGCATTACAAACAACACATAATATTTTCAAACAACCATAAACAAAACATCGACAATTGAAACAAAGAATTAAATTCAAATATTTTAGAAGTATCATTTCTTGGATAAACTTATTTCTTCGTAGTTCAAAACTCATGGTATTAAATCCAAATCCTTCTCCTTGTTTATTTTTTGCTCATCAAACTGTCGCAAATGGTGAATTAATTTTCCGTGTCATAACAAAAATGGAAATCTCAATATCTACATCTTAAACTATAAGTGGAAAATTTTGCTAATTATACAAGAATCATACTGCAGGTTCTACAAGAAACAAATTGCAAATTTTACAAAAGAAATTACTCCTTGTGTGAGAAATAAAACGTTTATTCTAACAAAACTAATTTGTTGGCTTTTGTAAAGACAAAACATTATCAAAATCAACCTAACAAAATCATTAACACACATAACGATTAACCAAACCTAAAATGTGTACCTCTTCTAATGTCAAGTTTACATCTGAAGTTTCCAAACCTTATACACTAGTTTATATACAAGTTGTCAGAAGGTGTGGAGAGAAATCCAAAACCCTAAATGTTGGAACCCGAAAACCTTAAATCTTGGAATCTTAAACCTTAAAGTGTGGTTCACTATGGCAACCCAATAATTCACATGTTGTGCGCTCCTATGTTGGCACCTACAACCATTGATGTCACCATACTCACAACACATAACATATAAATACCTTGAATAGTACACCACATCCAACCCGCCCCCCCTATCTAGGGTTGAGGTCCCCCTAAACCAAATAACATTATAGAACTACTTGTTGGAAATCCACCATGCATGAATACTTTGGTTCCAAGGTAAAAGGACAAGTAGGCCGGATGCAAATGTGAACCCCATCATTAGTCGCCTAGATGTAATCCTTCAAATCCCCAACCAAATGTGAATTACCATGGAAGAAAACCTCATATGAATTCTACTATTTGGCCTTAGGAACCTAGGTCTATTGGGTGCATCAAGGGCAAAACCATTTGCCAACGAACACTTCTTCCATTGGTGACATGAGACATCCCATATGCCAATTTCAAAAACACTTTTCACAAATCAACATAGTGGCAACTTTTGAAGCTTGCTCGCATAACATACATCATGGACCAGAAAGAACCATAGCTAAGGATGGGTCGATTTGGCCATCCGCATTGGGAAGATGACACGGTGCACAATTATGCACATGGTCTTTCCATGTTTGACCATCTCAACCCTCTAACAACAACATTCCTGAAGGTAGAATCTTCCGCATACATAGAATAACACGTCTTGCAATCACATCCAAAGTAGTTGGTGTTGTTTGTTACAAATAAACATAATCTCTTCATTCAAACCTTCAAATTTGAAAATGATAACCACCTCCACGTATAGTAGCATAACATAATGTATCTTCTTGTTGGGCAATTGCCCATTTTTCCATACCTATGGGCATAACACGTTGGAACAAGGTGGTTTGTTGCTCACACGCTTGAATCCACACATTAAAATCATCCATATCAATTACCACCGTTGCATCTTGTTGGAATGAGGCTGGTAATTGAAGCTCACAACCAAACAATAAGAAGTATGGTGAAAAAGATGAAAGATAAGCTTGTCAATTGAACCTAAACCCCATAGTTAACCATGGTAGCTATAAGTCCCAATCTCAAATATGGCCATTGTGGAGACCATACTTTCACAAACCCCACTTCATCATTTGCACCATTCATTCAGCTAACATGTCTACCTCAAGATGGTTTCGTGAAGTTGTGCAATGATCAATAAATGTTTTTTCACAGAACTCTTGGAATTCCCCATGGAATTTTGTACCTTGGTTAATGAGAACTTTGGTTGGAGCCCCAAACCTATTAAGTACCTTGTCCTAAAATGCATATACTACCCTTTCATTACTATGATTTAGCAATGGAACCAACTCTAATTCAACAATTCAACCACTTGGAAAAATGCTCAATCATAACCAAAACATATCGGTTATGTTGAGGTGTCAAATTCAATGGGTTGACAAAATCCAAACTGCATCGGTACCCAAGCCCCATAATTGGTAAGGGTTGTAGGTGAGGTGTAGGTGCATTGAAAGATGCTTCAACTTGGTCACACACCATACACCTAAAAAAATATTTTAAAACTTGCAATTGCATCCCTTGCCACCAATATTGTGTTTACAACAAACTATATGTTCGTCAAATCCCAAAATGGCCCAACTTTTCATGAGCATTCTTCACAAGGCTTTCACATTGTTTTGGGTGATGTACAACCTTCACTTGTCCATCTACCCACAAAACATTTTTTTACACATAGGTGTTTGAATGATGTTATGCATCCATTGCTACAAAAATCACAATTCTTTGCAATTGGGTGTTTCATGTCACCCATTGCATAAAACAAAACTTTATGTTCAAATCATTATTTCTTGTCACATGTTACAAAAAGCAAAATTATCCACAAATAGGTGTTTGACCATCATATTTTTAACACTTGGTGTAAATAACATGACTATCAATAACTTGGTAATTTGAAATTTTAGCTTTACAAGCCTTTTCAAGGATGAAAGTTGATTAACACACAAGCACATTAAACCCTAAAACCTACAACCTATGAAGGGGAATAAGGAAAGTCAATGGAAAGTTAAGGAGGTGGACCTAGCTTATGTTTTGTGAGAAGATATGCCAAAAGCAAAGGAGGCAACCTAAAAACCATACAAATTTGCAGTCATTCTTTTTTCCCCCTTTTTCCTTCATACAATTAGATGTTTAAGAAGTAGTCATGCGTCACATGTTACAAAACTATTTGCAATTGGGTGCTTCTTGTCGATCATAACCTAATGCAAAAAGTAGTGTTAGAGGGCATAAAAAAATGAAGACACATGGTTCTCCATGGGTAGATTGATGAAAACCAATACAAATTATGGCAAAAACAAACCTAAATATAATTCCAAACATAAAAAACATGGAAACCAGAAAAAAAATCAAAAAATATGCAAAATAAAAGTGCAAATGAAAATTTATTCTCATAACATATGAGAGCTTGAACATGAAATGAAACGAACAATGTTATGGTGCATCATACATTAGACTAATGTTGATCAAAATAAATGTAATGTGGTCGCATCTCCATTTACATCCCTTTGGGGAATTAGTTCAAATAAGCTTCCATGGAGGCTTCTATACATGTGCCCATTATTTAAAGAAATTTCTTGAAAACCTCTTTAACTGTAGATGAATTATGAAATAACTATGAATGAATTATGAGTGAACCATGAATGGATTAAGAGAATATTAAGAATGAATTATGAGTGAATTAAAAATGAAGTAGGAGTGAACTATGAATTCAAATGAATTAATAATCAATTATGAATAAACTAAAAATAAACTATGAAGATAAATAGATTACAAGTGAATTACAAATGAACAATGAATTAATTACAAGTTGATGGTGGATGACAAGTGGATGAAATCCATTTATGATGATGTTGGAAATATTGCTTGTGGTGGTGATGTTGGTTAATGTTGGTGTACCTAATAAGCAAAGTTTTCTACAACAAGGTGTTTGACTAACTATCTCTTATTAACTTTTGCAAATATAATTTTTTTCAACAATTAAGTGCTTAAACATAAATAAATTATCATAATCAATATGTCTATACAAACATGTGACATGATTGGGCTTTAGATGTTAATGCAAACATACCTCTTGAACGTGTCAATTATTTGAAAGCAATGTGGTTCAATTAGAACAACATTGAAGGTGTGGTGAAAAATATTGTCCAAAATATTGGGTTTAGAATTAATAAGTATGTGAACAATTAGTAACCACATGAAAGCTAGGAAACAAAAATTAAAATCTTGTAGTCTAAAACAAGAAAATCAAAGGCATACCATGGCTTTAATTGAATTTAACTAAAGTTGTGCTGTGGATATATAGGTTGAGGAAAAAATAATTGTGTTTGGAATTATAAAATTTGAAAAGGTTTCATCCAAGTGGGATCAACAAATATTATTTAATAAGATGATATGTAATGCATCTTTTGAATACCTCGATGGTTAATTTACATACAACAAGGGGCCCCTATATGTTAACAATGCAATGTGACATCACATTTTTGTCCATCTAGCAAAATACCATTTTAAATATGCATTAAGGCCACCACCTTTCATTGTATTTGGTACAATATGTGCTAGTGATCTATATGTTTTCTATAATTGAACTTAGGCATACAATAGTTGTAATAATATTGTCATTTGTTGAATGGTCACAAAGGGAACAATCATGATTTGATATTATTTTGGTATTTTGAAATATAGGAGTACATGTCCAAATTTGAGCCATTCAAACAAATTGACACCCTTGAAACAATTATCAACATCCTTTTTGTCATCATGGCCTTGAGGTCTTGACCACTCCAATTTTTGTGCATGTACCCAAAATTGTCCAACCCTCGTATTATTTTAATATTAGAATTGGGACTTGACAAGTTTTCACCTATGTGTATTTTTATTTGGATTTATATGTATGTGTATTTGACATATGGTACAAATAAAAATCAAGGGGCCATTGGAATCCACCCTTGAATGCTTCAAATGCACCCATCCATGGGGAGAAAGATAATCACAACATTGTATTTAGTTGTAACTTGAAGGAAGGAAATGAAGGTCTTTGGACCATCCTAACATATGTGAAATTTAAAGATATGGTGGAAACCCTAGAGTTGTTATTAACTACATTATGACATCAAGCTATTGAAGGCCCTTCAAAGATATGAAAAATAATGGATGGATGGACAACTATAGTAACATATCCAATGCAATTGTATGAAAGAAATGGTCCTTGTACTATAGTCTTTAGCTATGATTGCACAATTTTTAATTTCATTTACATTTTTAGTGAATAACTATGTAGTTCAACTTATTGAAGTTGATTAAAAATGTAAATGAAATTAAAAATTTGAACAAGAAAAAATGTGAGGGTCACATCTACTTTGGATACTATTTAGACCTTGTCAACAGAGCTAATTGGGGTTTGAGCACTCCGGTTGTAAGGTATGTAGATGCAGGCGCAATCGAAATCATGTTCAAATTCCAACTTCTTCTCAAATCTTTTTCAGAACTTGTTCCATCCTTGCTATATTGCTGAACTCTGAGGTCTTGCAGCATCAAGCAGTCGGGTGTCATGATTCTATTGCGCTAGAACCAAGTTGTGGGTTCTTTCGAGAGCCATCGCTATTTATTGCATCCTGCATTCGCACCATGAGCAACCCAACAAATATTTATAATTAAGTAATTTACACTTTTGCAATAGTGGTACCAAATCTTTAATTTAAAGGACTAAACATTGCCCATTTTATTTCTAAACTTTCTACCTACTATCAATAAATCATATAACAAAAAATCATATGACCTTGCATAATGATTAATAATAGGATATGTTACATTATTTCCACATGTTTAGATTAATCATCAAAATGTAGCATGCAAGATGTATTTGAAAGTTTGATGAAACTCCACATAAAAATGGAGGATGATATTTTAATGGGACTATAACATTCAAAACGTGTTACATTATTGGGGTTAAAAACTATATTCAAGATTTGAATATATGAATTTTGAATAATTATTTTTCCAAATAGATAATATTGGCAATCCTTTGTCATAACAACTTAATATGTATGAAATGGATTGTGATTTGAGTTATTCCAAAAATAAAGTCATGGAAAGATGTGCAAATCCTTCTTATAAAACAATTGTTAGCTAACAAAGTTTTGTAATGCATACATTTGCAAAGGTTGATTGAATGATCTATAGTATAATATATATTATAAGACATTAAATATCCCCTAATGAACTTTGTTTTATGGAGCCTTGCGTGATTTTGTGCACTATGTAGTTTGTGTGCTCCACAATCAACACTTGCCTTGTTTGAAGACAAAAGCATTTGCATGTTGTCATATTCCCCATTGAATTTGAACCCACAAAGGAAGTAGGAACAATACTCACCACTAACCTACTTCATGCCTTTTACACACCATGTTTATTTATTGTATTCCTTTATTTTTTATAAAACATCATTCAAACCTTGCACAAAATTATGCAAAACCACACATGGTGTTGCATTGATGTTAAAACAATGTTCATTAAAGGATATTTGGTGCCATTCATATATATACACTTTATGGGTTTGAAATATCATCTATAGATAAATGTCAATAGTATTTGGTCAATTGAACCATTGAGGATTTGACTTGTTATTTGTATACATACTTTGTTTATTGGTGTTGTTTAAACATTTATAAGTCTAAACAATTTTGTGGTTGTGCTTAATTAATAATAAATTTTAAATGCATTATGAAAAAAAGAAATGCTTTGCAACTAACCTTGCAACTAAATTTATGAGTTACATTGGACACTTGTAACTCACTATATTTATACGTTGTGAGTGTTAACAAATAAGTTGCATGAGTTGCAATTCACCATATATACAATGCAACTCATTATAACTCAATTGTAGTTTTGTCAAAACAATTTATTTTCAACTATTATGCAACTCCATTATAACTGCACCCATGATGTCATATTCATGTCATTAATTGTCATCCACCTATTAAAATTTAACACATAACACTAAAAAGATTTTTGGACATAAAAATTATTTTCTTTTCAAAATATTAATCTCCATTCTCCATTATGATTGTTAACGATGGTATGAGATTGTGACATGTGGCATAATAAAAAAATTGCTACATGGCATGTTAATTATATTTTGAAATAAATAAATAAATAAATATTTTAGTAGTTAGGTAGGTTGTACATAACCATACATATAAATAGGTTTTAAGACATGCATACCTACATATTTACCTAGAACTTATCTACCTACCGAAGTAGGTAAGTAGGTAAAAAAACACAAAATTAAACGAACTAAAAAATAGTCGTGAAATTTTATTTTCTAATTTTATGTTCTGCCTTTGGGTTAAGCTTTTTAAGATTCATCCCAAAATGACACATATATTTTAATGTGAAAATATAAAAGAATAAACCTTATTTATATAATTTATAACATGGGATTCAAAGATAAAGCATATGGGTTGAATCTTTTAGTTGTTATTTAGTTGCAAATGGAGTTGCAACTATAGGGTAAATCGACTAGTGACCAAACACTTAAACATTTAGGGCAAGCTAGATCCAAGGGAGGGTTTTATTGTTTATGGTGTTTAAACAAAACTTGAACCCCTCATATTAGCACATATGGCACATTAAATTTTTTCAAAAAGGAAATAAAATTGACAAAGTTATGGACCCCCAAAGTAAAAGGGGTCAAGAACTAAAAAAACAAATCATCGAATGTTACAAAGGCCAGTTCTCAAACACCCAAAAAATTCCTTGTATGTTATTCTATTGCAATTAAAGTTATAATATGATTTGTAGAACTTCAAGTGGCGCTCTTATAGCACTTAAAATAATTTTAAATGAATAAGAAATAAGAAAGTTATGAGGTTTGAAAATAGGAGGGGTCCAAAGAGAAAAAAAAATGTTTCGTAAATTGGAAAGTTTTTTTTTTTTCTTATTTTGTTTTTACTCCTTTTCATTTGCACTTCAATGAAGAATTTTAGGGCTTGAGGTAGTGCTCCCATAACATTTTAAATTGCTCAAAATGAAACACATATGATGAAGATATAAATAATTGTTTGGTCATAAGTAGGTGATTGGTGATGGTCCAATTTACCTTAGAAATATTTTTTTCACATGTTTTGTGTTTTTTTTCATTATGTAAGTTATACAATTAAAGTTGTGATTATATGATAGTTAAATACGTGAATTAATTATTTGAATTCACATAATTAATTATGTAAAATAAATAAATAGGTTATCTATATATACAATGTAATATATTATTGAAAATAATTCATTACTAAATATTAAATATTAAATAAGAACTTGGGTAGAAAACATGAAGGTATAAATAGGCATATCCATATGTACATCAAATTAATTTTTTAATATAGTATACATATTATTTTAAATTTCACATCTAAATTAATGATATGTACCCAATTAATTAATGAATATAGATAATTAATGATTTGGTAATTATTGATGAATTAATAATTATTTTAAACAATCAATCTAATTCATAATGAAATATCCCCAACTTGGATAAATGTTTATTTGATTAATATTTAATAATTTATTTACTTTTTAGTTAATGGTAAATTTATTATATGAATTACACTTATTTATTCATATTAATAATCAAATTATTGAAACAATAATTTTTTATAAAAAATTACATATGAATATGTATTCTTATTAAGTTATAAATAGTTGTATTATAGTCATAACATAGTTGAATAGTAATACTTTAATAGTGGCACATTAGCGGTTGCATTAATTATATCAATGGGAAGCATAATGAAAAACTAGTTGCAAATGTATCCCATAACGATTGATGGAAATGCAGACACGTAACATGATTGCATGCATGTACATTGTACATTAGTTGCAACATAATTGTTGTTTTAGTGACACATTTATAGCAATTCTAAAATAATTGATACATGCAATTACAATGTAACTCTTGAAAAAGTCAAACATGGTTGACTACATATGTATGTATGATGTGTATAAATTATGGTATAGATTTCAACTCACTTGCAATTATAAGGCAAATTAATTGATTTTTTGGTGTGACAATTTATTTATTAATACATTGTATTTATAAGGGGATAGTTGCACAATAATCGTATATGAGTTCTTTTTTGAATTTTAGTTGCAAAATAATGTACTTTTAACGAATGTGATTTCTCATAATGGTGTGAATCTCAAACATGCCATGTAATGCACACATTAGGTTTTGGAAAATGGTTATTTCATGACATGGATCTTGTTTTTTCTAGATGATAGCCAACAATCTTATTTCACTTTGAGTTTTCCCATAGTCATTTACTAAATATTCATCATTGATAATATTTGATTATAATATTTGGCATCCATTTATTTCATTATGCCAATCAATGGTTTTGGGCCAGGGCAGGGGGGGGCGGGCATCTTTGTGACAAAAAAATGAAGATGTGATTCGTACACAATTTTTTTTTGAGGATGGACATAACCCAAGTGGCTGCATCATGAGGGAAAGAAATCTAAAGTTGTCATACTTAGACAACATGTTGTAACATGTCGCAAAAATATAAGAGGAATCCTATTTTTTTTCAACTTTCTTCTCTAACATGTAACCAAATTTGGCTATGTTTGAGCTTGGGGATGAACCCACCCACTTTACAAATTTTGAAAACACACACACACACACACATGATTGACAAGATATGTTCAAATTTCACTTTAACTTTTCAAACCCATTTATTTGGCTATGACATGATTAGTTAATTAAAATTAAATTATATTTAATTTTTTAAATTAAGATTTTAATTATAATTACCCAAGTAATCATTCTCGTTATCATTTTTTATTTATGGAACCATTTTTTCACATTATATTTCCAATTCAGCAATTTTCAAACATCTTTTAGACTTATGAGTTGATATTAAATATAATTAGTTCATGCAACACAAGCTTTGTCCCATATTATGTTATTTATAACCAAAACTAACCATTAACCTTTGGCCTTTGGATGAGTGATGCCAAACCATATCATTATATGTTGTTTAGTGGGGTTTAGTGGGGTATTGGAATCAGCACCACATTCTAGAATTAAACTAGAGTCTAACATTGAAATGAACAATTGTATTAAACTATTGGTAAAAAGTTATAAATACAGAATTTTTGCTAAATAAATAATGTTAAAATTTGGCCAAATTTTGGGTTGACATTCACCCCTTCTAAATAATTATTTTCCACTTTTTTGGGGCTCTAGATAACTAAATGTTATACTTTCAAACAAGATTCCCTTATATAATCCAAGAGGGAAAATATCAAATTAAAATGACCATCATTTATGTAAAGCTCCCTTCAACATGTACTTGTAATAGTAACATTGTAGGTTGGCTTCATGTTTGATCCAACATTTTGAGCCACTTGTAGCCCCACCAAAGGCATATATGTTTAATCCACCAAAATATAGCTTCGGTGGGGCTACAAGTGGGTTAACTTTATGTTTGATCAACCACAATGAACTACTTGGAGCACCACCAAAGCTATGTAACTTTTTTGGATTACACATGCCATCTAAAGTTCAATGTAACCTTTGGTTAGACCTAACACTTAGCAAGATTAGATCATTATTTTGCCAAAAGACCTAAAACTGTAGCTTGTTTTAAATGCGTTCAAGGGAGCATATTACAAAAGTGCTTGGATCTTTTCCCAAAATGAATGGGTCCAAAAGGATCACATGGCAAAAGTACTTGGATATATTCCTAAAACTAATGCATCCAAAAAGAGCACATGGGTCGAGTGGGTCATTTTTATGGACAATTGTGAATGTACTAATGTATCAAGATCCTCTCCAAATTCAAGGTCTCCATATCTAGCCCACATGGCTATTGATGTGTATGAACATCAAAATGAAAGTTGAAACAATTTTATTAATGTTTCTATGAATGAGAACTAACCTTTTGAGAGATTTGAACCCCAAACCTACATTGTATTGATTTTTAGATATCTTCTAAGGTACCCATAGAAGTCAAATTTTAGTAAAAATTGGATATTCTATCTAGTAGATAACATAATTAAAGAATTATCCAATTTTCTTGATTTGGGAATATTCCCCATGGAGTTGCATAAGGACTTTATCCCAAAAAAAGAAAGAAACCTGTAGTGTAGTGTTGGTTCTGGGTTGAAGTTTCTTCTACAACATTCATCATCATATGGGCATCAACATATCCAAAAATTCCAACTCACGTGTTGAAACAAATGTTGGCAAATTGGGTTTTATAATCCTTAAAGCCCACAATATATTTTCTACGAGGAGACAATAAAAACCATCATAATGCCATTGTGATGTTTTAGATTATTGACAATGTTTAGAATGTCCTTAAGGTAGGTAAATGATGGGTGAAATTGTTTCAAGAATATTAGGGGTTTTCATTCACGCACCTCTAAGCCATCATGGATGGATCAATGATTGGTCCAAAATTGTTGCCCAAATGAAAGTTTTTACGTTGATATTTCACCATTGGATATTTGATTGAAATTAAGAAAACAATGTTGTCACATTGGGTATTCTCTAGATTTACCTAAAGTCTATAGCTTCAAGTGATCTATCTATTTATTTTGTAATGATGTTATTATTATTATTCAAATACCTTTTCAATATTTATTTTTTAAAAAATAATTTTACTTGTTTTTAAATAACTATTTCACTCCTTTCCCTAGCCATCTACATGGACAAGAAAAAGCACATAAATTTTAGTGATGATGACTCATCAAAGTTGGTTTAAATAGAACAACTTTAGGTTTCATAAGTTGTAGTTTTCACTTGGATAGTTCCAAACTAGAATATGTTTAACCCATTCCCAAATAAAGAGACATGGAAAGGTATCTCTTTATACTTGTGTTTTTATTGTATTTTTTTCAACATCATATTCATGAGTAGATTTTCAATATGTTCCCCACCAATTTGCATCTCATTTTTTTTCTATTGAATTTAATTAAATCTAACTTTCATTGAATTGAATTTCAATTCAATTCAAGTTGCATGAAATGTCATTGAATATCTTCATATGAATGGATCTCAATTTCCACAAAATCAATTTGATTGTCATTGGTAGTGTGTAGTAATCAGGAGTCCACAAAAATAAACAATGATGAACTACATAGTACATTTTCAAGCTCGGCAATAATTAAACCATTTTTAGAAGTTTGGAAATTTCTAGAAATTATATGTTTGACATCTTGAAATCTAAGGAAACTACAAGGGAATGAAAAAATAAATTAATTGGTGAATTCAAAATTCAATCCACCATTACAAAACATGTGTCCAATAATTGACAACATTTATCTTATAATTTTATGAAACATTATGTCATCCAAATTTTTGGAGAAAAAAAAAGGGCGAGGGGAGGGGGGGAGGGAGGATATTATACATTTTGACACATATCATAGTGAAACCATTCAATGTAAATGAAGTTTGGAAACTAAGATCAATCACTTACAATTTTAAAAAAATGAAACTTTGAAAGGAATATTATATTTTCTATGCATTTATATTAAAGTTACAAATATATATATATATATATATATATATATATAATCAATTATAAACCTGAAATATTTTTACCATTATTTAATTTTTATTTTCATACTAAATTATCACAAATTTAAATACTAATTTAACTTTAAGAATACAATGTTCAATTTTTTTAAAATGAAAATTGAAAAAAATGCATTTTTCAATTTTTAGAATGACCATGATATTCATATTTATAATGATTATTAGAATGATAAACCTCCATTTCCATTACCATTATTTTTATTTCAATTTCACATTTTCAAGTTGAAGCTTAAATTCAAATTTAAAGATTTATTGAACTATTAGAGTACATTCCATAAATCTAAAGGTTTTCCCCCAACCATGGGGTTCTAGTTTATGACTCATTCACATTTTTTAAAAATAAAAATAAAGTAGGTAATATCATTCATTTTAGATTGATGTTTTGCCCAATGATATTAGAGGTCACATTTGAAATTTTATCTAGATTGATTTGTGGTTTAAATGTTTGACACCTTCAATATGATGAGCATTACAAAATGTGTAGAGCTTTGCTTAGAGGGATAGGAGGTGAGAACTTTGCTTTCAACTTGCATGATTTGCATTTGTATTCTAAAGAGGAAAGTTGGCCTATGGTTGCAATAAGGAAAGACTTTGAATTGTTAAGGCAATTGAGAGAGACATTGTTAGAGGTTTCATTTTAATTTGTTGGAAGGGGGTAGACAATATTATACGAATGAAGTGTGAGAAGGCAAGGATTTAGATTTTATTTATTTGTTTTGTTTTGTTGGGAAGGGGCCAAAGAAACTTTGTGAAATTAGCATAATGCAATGTGAGAAGTTTTTTATTTTTTGTTTTTTGCTTTTGTTATAGCTAAAAAAATGCAGAAAAATACATAATGAGATACACAAATATGTGTGTGTTCATAATTATGTAAATTTTGTTATGTTCGATTGAATTTTTTTGTGTGTGCATGTGCGTCATGCCTAGTTTCACTAGGAGGAAAAACCTAGATTTGTAACTACACCTTTAACATGTTTTCAACTACAATTTGTAGTTGAAACCAACAAACCCAGTTACAAAATGTTTTTTTTGCAATTTGAATATATTGTTTGAAATTGAAAAC
>Ga0209208_10003969_pt1 | contig 21080 bp, 15 predicted proteins | sample S1TSphfallax_3_FD_187694 | JGI IMG/M metagenome (GOLD analysis project Ga0209208, IMG submission 187694) | Host-associated microbial communities from peat moss isolated from Minnesota, USA - S1T2_Fd - Sphagnum fallax MG (SPAdes) (version 2) | ecosystem: Host-associated > Plants > Peat moss >...
CCCCCCCAGGTGATTCCCCCAAGGATCACCTTGATGAGTCCCCATGGCAAATGGGATGATTGTGACATTACCTTCACGATTACAATGATTGTAAGAAAAAGGAAACTCAAATGCATAAAATGCATGAACAAAAGGGATGAATTATATGATGTCCCCACTTGCTACAAGAAGTCCTTGAAATATGACCTTTCTTGACATCAAATTAAAAGTGTTTGCCATGTCCAATTGAAAAACAACCCAGTCAAGGTGAAGGTCCAGGGTACACATGATGTTGTGGATTATTATTTCAAAACCACCTGTAATTGCAACTCCAAATTGGTGTGGGGAAAAATGTGTTACAAAAGCTTCACAAAATTGAAGACATAAAGCATGGCTTGTGAGTTGATATATGCCTCCCCCATTGCAATGGGACAAAGATATATGATATATATAAACTTACATTTATATTATCAAAAACATTTACACGAGACTATGTAAATGTAATTGAAATTCTTTTACACTTTCACATGTAAATGTAAACAAATTATTTGCACACATGGGTAGGGTAAGTGTAAATCACATGTTTTTTTATGGGAGGTATGTGTGTATTTACATTTACCTTCCCAACATTAGTTCTTAGGTTTTTAATGTTTTTGTAATGTTCTTCCATTTTTTCACATCTAGTCATTTTAAAGATCACTTTATGTTTGGTAACACCTTGGGACAAGGTTACTTTAAAAACACTTTTCATCACCCCATTTTGCAGGACTTGATTTTAATAATTTCCTTGTTTTGGGGTGTTACCTTGTGCTAATTTTCTTTGGGTTGGTTATTTTGTCCCCTTTACACTAGAGCATGAAACAAAATTCATGATCGGAGGAAAATGATTGTCAAGATATAAATTCATTTTACATAAAACTTGAAAGCCTAATGGTGCATTCACACTTGATGTTAACTCACGATTAAATGAAAATCTAGGTGGAATCCTAGATGGCACCCAATGTTAAATGGGTGATAGCTTAATGTTAAGTGAATGGTAGCTTAACATCAAATGTTCATGGTAAGTAGGTCTAAGGTTTAAATTATTAGCCTGGTGTTAAGGTACTCAACACTAGTGTCCATAACACCAAGCGTGAATGCACCTTAAGGGACCAAAGAAATGGAGGTGGATGAAAACTTGATATAGGATCCTTAAGTGGCAGCTTATGAGTAACGTTTCATGGTCTAATAGGTTTCACACTAGGTCACCTAACATATGGGCATTGTGTGAAGTCATGGTTTAGCTGGGCCTCGCATGAAGTCCATTAAACCATGAGCCCAAGAAAATTTGATTGGTCTAAAATCTTATAGCTTTTTTGACTTTGTTCGCCTTGCCTATTAAGGCAAGGATATTGTGTTAAGATTCATTATAGAGTGTAGTAGCTTAAGGGATTTTGGTCCCTAGTTAATAATAGGTCTATTTTTTTATGAGAATTTTTGAAAGATGATATTTTGGCTTGTGTTGAAACTTTAGATTAGTTATAGAGTTATAATATCTTGAAGTATTTTGGTTTCTTTAAGAGGATTTTTTGAAGATTATATTTTTGCATGGTGAAATATTTGACTTCTCATAATTCTTCTTTTTCCTTAATATACTTTTTAATGTAAATGGCAAGGCCACAATGTGACACAACCCTTGATAAAATATTCACTGATAGTTTTACCCTTGCTATTAGCCTAGGCCAAAGAGGCAAAGAACATAAGTCTGCAAAAAAAAAACTGCTTACTGTCAAGAAGGTGAGATAGCATGCACCCAGGGCCCAGGTTTTTATTCTTTTAGGGAGGGTCGGGGTGCTGGATTTTTGTTGTTCATATTTTGTTTTCACTGAACTCTCAACATGTTCCCAAAGTTCCCAATACGTTTCCAATAGCTTCTCATTTTATCCCATATTCTTTGTTGTAAGTTCTACTCTTGAAAACCCACATATGTAGCTCAAACAAGGAGGTTTCATTACATTTATTTTGGGAATGTGCTAAGCTTGATTTATTTTTTAAAAATTGATGAACGAAATAAAGATGCCCATCACATAAAAAATAAAATATTTTAAACTTTGGGGTTCTCGCTACTAATTAATATGAGTGATGATATACTACCGTGCTAAGGCACCTTAGTAAAGTCTTTTATCACTCTATACTACACTTCTCAACCTCTGCCCAGTGTCAACACTTAAATGATTTTATGGGACAGCCTTTGTTGGGTTTTGAGGCCTCTCAGTATTTCCATGGTTGTGGTCCCTCACCATAGTGTAAAGGCGGCCTTAGAGTGGGTGGGCTGCAAGTTTTGTCAAGTTCACAATTTGTATGGTACAAAAGTGAGAGATTTTGGAGTTGAGACTGAATTTTTGGGAAGTTCCCTTTTGGGATTTGGTGGGTAAGATATATTTCTTGACACTGGGTAGCAGTGTTTTTTTTTTTCGGGCGATTTATCGTCAGATTGTGACAAAGGAACAGGGTGTGCGAAATGACCTTTCGTTTTTCTACTTTTCAAAAACCCCCTTGGCCCTACACATGTTTGCCAGATCTGCCCCCTCAAAAAAGGTGTCATCGCCTGTCTTTGCGATTCAGAAACGTTAAAATTCGCCAACAGCACATAAGAAAAAGCCATGGATTGTCATCAGCCAACGACCTCTTTGTCCAAAATCACAATGCTTTCTGATGCTTCATGATTCACCAAATAACTTAAATAGTTTTGATCATTTTCACCTACATAACAAGTTCTGGCTTCATAATATTTATAATGTGCATTAAGTTTCTATAGATTGTGTTTAAGTTATTTTGGTGACAATTTGCAATGGTTAATGGTGCTTAAGCTTAATGTGAGTGGCAGCGAATCAAGATGGCCCTCTTATTTGACGTTTTCACATAGTTGAACTTCAGACTTCAAGCCACAACCTTCAATGTAGCCACCTCAAGCTAGAGAGCCCAAGAACTTGCCACTCGAATCTCAAGCTAGTTGTGGAGATGACAAACAAATGTTGTTATTGTGAGGGCCTTGAAATTGATATAATGCATAGCTTCTTCAAGTTTTTCATTCCACAAGCACCATGTGTTGAACTACATCTTGGTGTATTTGTCTTGTTTTTTTATGTGCTTTACTGTTTTCCAAAGCTCCAAAGTCCAACCTCCAAGTCACACTGCAATATTTTGGATTTCTCTTGAGTCTTACAATTTTGATCTTTTGTGTTTTTCCTCTACAATAGAATATTGAAATCATCATGGTTCCCATATTGCCATTGGATGTCAAGTTTAGATTATTCTTCACAAGTTCAGGTTAGAGCATCTTGATTCCCCTTCTAATTCTTACTTCGAGTGTCTTGATGCACTTCAATTAATATTAATAACCCATGATCCTTTGAACTTGGTAGTTGAACCATTTTTCAAGAAACTTAGAAAATCATATGATAAGTTTAGGGTTTCCAAGACACATGGGTTGCACGACTTCCTTGGGGTTAGTTAGTTTTGGTACTAGATGGTTTGGTGTTTTAGGGAAAGTGTGTTGCCTATTTTACAATTGAAAAGAAGGACAAGCTTCTTTCACATAAGTTGGATACTTTCCAAAAACACATTGGCCGCCACATTGGTTACCACAGTTGATGTTGTTGTTAATGAGTGGTTTTAAAGTTGCATCCCATAATAAGAATGAGAGGATTGACACAGGGAGAAGAAATGAATTGATCCTTAGCTTGGTTTAGTTTAGAGCTCATGTAGGTTCATTGAAAGAAAAACTGATTTAGTTTGCTAATATATTTCATTCATTGAGTGATTCATTCTATCATTGAGAATTTGAAATGTTTAAAGATTTTTATGGTTTGTTAGGGTTGAAGAACAATTTAAGAAAATATTGGACTAACATTAGTGGGTGGGGAATGGCAAAAGGTATATACATGATGTCGTGTCGGAAAACACGAAAATTATTGTGTAAGAATCTAAGTTTTTTGCTTTGAGTGCATACGAGGTGACAACCATTGATAACCAACAATGGATTAATGTGCACATATATGTGATAAAGAAGTGGGTGTGAATTCCAATTTTCTTGACCTTTAAGGGTGTTGAGATGGGTGCTACAATTGATAACCTCCTTACCATCATTTTGCAAAGCTTGACCAAGTTCAAAAATTTAATTGAAAAGCAACTTGTCTCATAGTGAGTATGTCTTCACTATTACAAAATGCATCCTAGTTCACTTTGGGTTTCATTAGATTTTGAATGAATTTGGACATTTGTACTTAGTGAAATTGTTTAACCCCTTAATGAACAGGGACTAATTGCTATGGACAATGAATTGTTTCATTAGTACCTAGTGAAACAAGGTTACTCTCAAGTGAAATACAAATTTATTAAACGATTCACTTGCTAGTTAATTAACTAACTAAGATGGAAATAAATTAAAATTTAATTATTTAATATATAATATTATTGATAATTTCATGATTTTTTAAACCTATGATTTATTGACACGTGTCACTACCTAAGCTAGGTTTTAAACCTAGCCTATGTAAGTAGGCCACATAATCAACCTAGGCACCTATTCTAAAAATTAGATAGGAAAATATTTGATCAACATACCATTGTTGACCACACACAACACCATTGATGAAGTTTGATCCCTTGACCTTTATAATGGAGATAAACACCTTTACCATCAAGCCACCCCACTTGTTGTGGTAGTATGTTTCATTACATTCTATTTATCAAATACTTCATTTTAAACATTACAAAAACATACACTTTGAAAATTCATATCTTATTGATATTTTGTTCAAATGAAATGATTCAAGTTTACTTTTTTAAAAAATTCAATAATGTACATAATTACATTGTTTTTTTGAAAGTTTAAAATCATTTGAACAATTTTTTTTTCACAAATGGATAATTTTTTTGTTCATATAATAATACTACTTATGTTAAACTACTTTCAATTATTATATGACTATTTTTCATTAATTTAAATTATTTCACCTTACATTATTTACGGCTATTTATGGCTATTTTCAAGTTTTTTGGTTATTCTATGTTATTTTTGGCTATTGTAAATTATTTCAATTTAGGTTATTTGCAACTATTATAAGTTATTTTTGGCTATTGAAGGTTATTTCACTTTATGTTATTATTGACAATTCTAGGTTTATAAACTATTTCACCTTAAGTTATTTTTACCTATTATAAATTATTTTAGTTTAGATTATTTTTGATAATCTTAAATAATTTTAATATATGGCTATTTGTGGTTGTTTATGGCTATAGGTACCTATTTTATTGGTGGCTATTAATGCCTATTAATGGTTATTCTATTAATGGCTATTGGTGATTATTCTATAAATAACTATTGGTGGTTATTCTATTAATGACTATTAGTGGTTATTCTAATAATGGTTATTGATGGATATTCTATTGGTGGATATTAGTGTTTATTAATGGCTATTATATTAGTGGTTATTGGTGGTTATTCTATTGGTGTATATTAGTGTTTATTAATGGCTAATTGTGGCTATTCTATTGCTAGATATTGGTGTTCATTAATGGCTATTAAATTAGTGACTATTGGTGGCTATTCTATTGATGGTTATTGATGTTTATTAATGATTATTCTATTACTGGATTTTGGTGCTTATTAATGGTTATATTAGTGGTTATTGGTGGCTATTATATTAATGGCTATTGGTGAATATTCTATTGGTGGATATTAATGTTTATTAATGGTTATATTAGTGGTTATTGGTGGTTATTATATTAATGGTTATTGGTGAATATTCTATTGGTGGATATTGGTGGTTATTTTATTGGTGGTTATTGATGGCTATTTTATTAATGATTATTAGTGGTTATTATATTATAAATTATTGTTGATTAATATCTGTTATATTATAACTATTAGTGATTATTGTATTATAAATTATTGTTGGATATTTTATGTTATAATATCATAGGCTATTTGGTAGTTATTATATTGTAAAATATTTTATATTATTATTTATAGGTTATTATTTTATATTTTAAATTATTTTACCTTAAGTCATTATATTTTATTTTAAATTATTTTAAGTTATTATATTTAGGATAAAATAATTTATGATAACATAAAGTAAAATGAACTTGAATAACTTAAAAGCTTATAATAAAATAGTTAAGATACTTTAAGGTAAAATAACATATAGTAGTTTAGGGTACAATAATTTATAATAACATATAATAACATAAAATATAAGTTAGAATAATTAAAGTAACTTAAAATAATATAGGGTATATCATAAAGTAGCATAAATAAAATATTAAAAAATATATAAATAAACCGATTTACTATAATAAATTATAATAATGAATTATGTTAACTAGCAATGAAACATGATGTTTACATAGTGATATTATGACGAAATAACTTCACCAGGGTGAAATCAGTAAAATGCAATGAACTTATTTCACTTTTAAGGTCCTATAGTGATTTAGGCTAATAAATTGCACCCCACTTTTGTAGTAGTGCTTGGCTGTGATGGTGATTGTGTTCTAAGGCATCACACATGTGTGACTATTCAAGTAAAGGAAAACACAATTCCTTACTTCATCAATGTGCATTGCATGGCACATTGAACCCATTAGCATGTTCTCCTTCTAAAATGTGTTATGTTGGAATACAAATATTTCATTGTGAAGATGCATTTGGATTAAATGAAGAGCAAAGTAGTTCAAAACAATTTGGTTTGCCTTACTTTTTGCCCATGTTGGAGGTGGTGCATATTTTGATCAAGTTTGCATAACATCAAGATATTTTCATTGTTGAATTTGTGGATGCTATCAAACTTGTAGAAGCCAAATTGTCCAAACTGTACATGAATCCATACTCATGTTTTGAAGATCTAACTTTTGAAGCATTCGAATTTTTGATCAACCACTTGAATGAATAGTTTACTTCTAGGCTGGTGGTTTGATCCTTCACATCTAGCTAAGATTCATGGAATGAAGATTGGTGACAATACTTATGGTTCGCATATTCAAACTACTATAGGTTTCTGTCATCCAATTTGTTGGGATGATGCAACTGCAATGGTGACCAAGGTCTAAGTTGCATGCACAAATGTAGCCACAACTTTGGTTTCAAAGGCTCTAACATAGATTTCCAAATCATGAGTTCATGAATGCGATGGGGTCAAAGCACGATAAAGTAAACTTTTCCACTTCAACCATGTGCCATTCATATTACTACCATAAATTAACATCAAATTAGGTGAAAATATGTGTGAAGTAATAATAAATTTCTCTATTAAAATTTATAAAAATATAATTCTAAAAAAAAAATAGTTAAAAAAAAAGAAAAGTTAAAAACTACATTTGAAATTGATTGAAAAGATGTGTTCAAACCTACTTTTTGGTTTAAAAAATTAATGAAATTGATATGTAATAAGTTAGGAAATGAAAATCAACATATGTTTCAAAGGGTCATTAACAAAAATCTATTTCCTTTTTATAAAAACCTATTTGACATGTATTTGAAACCAAAAGCCCACATTGAAAAGTAGATGTCAAAAGTTCTTTGTATTTTGAAAAACCTATTCAAAACCTATTTTTATAATTTGAAATATGAAAATCAATGCACATTAATGTAAACATATATATTTTTAACCATTGAAATGAAAACATCAATGTTCCACAATTTTATAATGGGTTTTGTTGTTATTTTAGATTTACTTATTCTAATTTTGACAAGGTAATCAAGTTGTTCACTTTATTTTTCTTACATTCAATGGGAATGGTGTATCCCCAATACTGACTGAACAAGGACAATTATGATGCTTCTTTTTTTAGTCCATTTAGCTTTGATTGAATCTACTTTTTACATTGGTGGAAAAACTAAAGCTAGAGGTTCCATTCCCCATTGTTTGATTCTGAAAAAATTGATGTGTAGTCTTCTTTTTTCCAATTAACCATGATTCACAATGTTGAACCATTAGCGTCTGATAAGATTTGGTCAACTTTCATTTTGTATTATGTTTGAAGCACATAATTGGATCATTACCAAATTGATAACATGTTTTCATTTTTGTTCCCTCTTGCCTTTTGTGCATATAATTCCCACATAATATTAACATAATTGTGAGAAATCACATAAATTCATTCAATTAAAAATCTATGAAACAAAAAAGAAAAAGATTGAGGACCATGCATAATATCAAGATATGGTTGTTTTCACATGCTAAATACAAAAGCATGTTTCCATTCTCACAATACTCTTTTGTTAATAATCTATTGGACAATGTCCATACTTGGGGAGGACACTAGACAAAAAAAGTAAACAATACATGAGTAAAAATACAGGATGCAATAAATTAATTGTTGAGTAAAAATTGTAAGTTAATTAGTTAAAAAAGGGTACATTTTATTCAAATAATCAATTCCATTATAATATAGATTATGTAATAATCTAAAATAATAGATTATCATTAATATAGGGTGGCTTTAATATGTATATATAAAAAAATTAGATAACAATAGGGTGATAAAAAATAGGTTGGACAATTATTTAATACCCCAAAAATGATCATTTGATGCATATAGATCCAAAACTTTACACTAATTGTCCCCCTTAGGTGTCCATATCCACATGAAGCCTAGTTAAACAACACATATTCATATGTCAATGACATGTCATGTTGAAATATATTATTTTTTGCTAAAAAATAATAATGATATGATGTAATGTGTAACATGCAATAAATCTTCAATTTATTTATTTTTCAAATGTTTTTAAAGTGTGAAACACTAATTTATTCTCATATGAAGTTAGAACATGAAAGGACCTGAAGATTAAAAAAACATTGTTCCATTCCATTGAACATAAATGTTGAATGATTGATGTCCAAAATTGTTGTAGTGATAACCACTACAGGATCTTATACTTGGTTTGCATAAACTAGTTTAGATTATCGTTGTCATTGGACATTATCATTGGAATTTTATAATGTGGGTCGAAAACATTAGAAATTAATATTTAGCATGCCAAAGTACATATTAATTCTACTGATCATAATTAAATTAAAATTGGTTTATGAGGGACAAGTATAAAATATTATATTATTTTCAAAGTCTTTTCATTATTATTTTTTCAATGCTATAATCACAAATGATGAAAATGACAAACAAGATTTCAATATTTTCTACATCAATTTGTATCTCATTTCTCTTCAATTGAGGTCAAATTGAATCAAATCCAATTCAGTGCTTTTATCAATTTGATCTCAATTAAATTTGAAAAAAATCAATCAAATTTAATTTGAATTTAATTCCAGTTACATGCAATATTCAATATTTTCATTCGAATGGAACTGTTTTTTTAGGGTTAGGGTTACGAATGTTGCTCTCCAAATTCTAAAACAAAAGTGAGGACAGAGTGAAACATAGCAATATCTCCGTATACAAGGTGTGGAAGCAGATCAAGCAGGTGGGGAGAGAGAAAGTTTGCTTGCAGATGCCAAACGGTGAGGTTTTCCACACTTGAAAGTTTTGCTTTTAAATCTAACCAGAGGTTTGTGAAGAATTTCTGTTTGGATTTTCTGTCTTTTGGAATTTTCCAAGATGGCGGTTTGAAAGGTTTCTTATTTCTAAAGCTTTCCCATTCTTAAGTGTGATGCTTCTTCTGTAAGCCCAATTTATCCTCTAAAGTTCTTGTCTCAAAGTTCATCTTTCTTCTCTCTGTTTTCTTTTTTTTCTTCTGTCGGTTTTTTTTCGATTTCTGGCCTTTTGTGACCTTTTCTGTCCTGTTTGTTTTTGTGGAACTTTTGGTCTTCATTTTCTTCTCTTGTAGGTTTTGTTAAACCAGTCAGTATCATGGCTGAGATTTCCCATTACTGCCGGTCTTGTTTTGGAAAATCCAGTGCATTTGACATTAACCTATATACCCATTGCTGGAACTGGTGGAGTGAGTGGGAGTTTGATGAAGTTGCTGGGGATTTATTGACATTAAACTTACACCCATTGGTGGAACTGATGAAGTCAGGAAGGATTTTATGGTAGGTGGTCAATGGCCATACATGTTGATGTTGAAGGTCCCTGAACATGTATATGACTGTTACTACTGTTGGTCAAACTGCTCCTGAATTTTGGCTTGTGGTCTTGCTCTTCTCTGATTCTTTAGGGCGGGGTGTTCACCTTTTTCATGTTTGCTGATTGTTGCTCGTTTGTTGTCCATAACCTTATTATTGGGTGATCTCTCAATTCTTTTCAGTTTGACTGAATCCTCCTCATAAGCATCGAGAAATTCTTGTTACTTCTGAAGATATTGAGAGAGTTGCAAATAATGCAACGATGCAAGTAACAGTCAAATCTAGCCAAGCCCAATTTGGGAAGCTCTGCTTCAAGTCTGTTGTGGACAGAAGTTCTTAGGTTGGAGATCTGTTGCTGATCTCTGCTACTTGTTAGTTAGGGGCATTTTTTATGGTTTGTGTATTCTGATGCATAATGTATTCATTCATGTTTTTTGTTGGATTGGAACATGCAGTTGTGACACAATTTGAAACTGCACATGAGCTGCAGGAGGACTTGTTCAAGAGGTTTGAGACCCTGGATGAAGAGTTAAGCATCCTTTGAGAAATGGCAGAGAAGGTAGACGTGCAGATATATATACAGGGGAAAGGCCCAGTGCATAAGTTGAAAGTACCATTAGAGGGATGGGACAAGAACAAAATTGATCTTGAGATCATAATGAGCAAGTATCGACTGCGGCGGCTGTATGCATATTCACTTACCTCAGGACGAGGATTGGAGCTTTTTTTCAGCCCTAGAAATGGCCTCTCCCTTGTATCATACTCTGGAAAGCCTGGTGCTATTGTGCGCTTTGATGCAGATCCTAAGGTACAACTTCATTCTATGATTTGTTTCCATTCTAGGTGCCAATTCTTTCTTTCCATAGGATTTTCATGCATCATTAGGAGTGTTTTGAATGTCTCTCTCATGTAATCTAGTTGCCTATCAGGACCTTGTCATTGATCACTCAAGGCTAGCCTACACCAACATACACTCAATGCAGCTTTGCATTTCTTAAGAGACTGGGATTATCTATTGCAAGGCTTAGGTTTAGCTAATATGGTGCCCTTTTGGGGCAATCAATTTTTGATGAGACTTTGGTGATTTCTTGTGCTGTGTACTGAACTCACAGCAAAGAGCTCACATTGTGAGTTGGTGGATGGGTTGTGATTGGCACCCAACCACCAAGGTAGTTAGTAGGCTGCAGGAACCATATTGAGTATAGAGTTATTTTCTGCTGGTGAATGGTTCTGATATTTTTTTGAGTGACATTCATCAGGTTATGACTCTGCCAGTTCTTGTTGTGTTTAGGGTTTCAAATTGTTGTTTTCTGATTGATATGCATGCACAAATCTCCTGCAATGATCCATGTGAATTTTGTCATCTAATGCTGAATCTTGGCAATTAAGTTTGCATGGTAAGCAAAATGACAGTGATGTTTTCTTTGGTAAGTCAAAACTGGTGTCAAGGGCTGGACATAAAAAATCTTTGCTGATTTGTTAGAGGGTGTGTGTTTGGATATGGGATGCAGGCATCTGTTTGGCAACTGTTGGGGCGTATTTCTATGTGCATTGTGCTGCTAGCATTAGTATTTTTGGGCACAACAAACTCACAGGCAGATTGGGTGTTGAAAGTTCAAGAGCTTGGTGGTGGCCGCATTGCTTGGCTCGGTTGCTTTCTGGTCATGCTGGTCACTCAGCTTGCATGGAAACCATTCCGAAGTGTGTGAAAATGTCAGGCATACAGAGAGGCTTTCATCACCTGAATGACATTGTGTTCTGATGGAGCTACCACAGTGGTGGCCAGACTTCTACATGCATGCTAGCCACCATTGGAGCTCAAACCTTTGTCAAAAAGCAGTTTGTTTATCTCCTGTGACTAGAGGTTTCCTGTTGAATAGAGTTCAAGTTGTAATCCAAATGGGGTGTTTGCTAATGTAGTCAGGGCCAACTTTCCACATGCTTGGTTTCATTCTGGAGGGAAAGGAAGTGCCAAGAACATACTGTACATTTCCAATCAGATGAACTACATGTAGAACATTCCTCTCATCCGAAGGTGCAAGTTTGTTCTCATCAGTGAGTGAATTTGCTAGATTGTGGTTGGTCTCATAACAGAGCCCAGCTCTTCATTGTCATCACAAGACACAGGTCACTGGGGGCTTTGCCATTTTCCCCCACATGGACATCACTTAGTTCATATGCTGGCCATAGGGTGAAGCCAATTCTCATCAGCTATTTAGCCATTCTTCTTTTGTATATGAAAAGCTAGAGCCTCTCCTCTGTGATGATTCCTTGACTAATCAAATGAGATCTCATCCACAGGGAGTATGTGAACTGTGCTTGTAAAATGTCTTTGATAGTAAACAGCTTTTAGATGAAGGAATCAAACTGGGTTTCAGTACGTTGGATAAAGAATTGTAGATACAGATCAAGTGTCTTTGGTGCACACACCACAATACTGCCATGCAAATCACCTAACATTCAATACTGGTCGCCACGGCCACTTACCCACCCCAGATCCTCAGTCAATACAAGGTCATAATTGATCTTTCCATAAGGGGACAGAAACAGAGTGTATGTAAGCTTAAAATTTATCAGGCAGGGTGGCTTTATCATCTTACAGAAAGCTTGCTCAATGGAAAGTGGAATAAAGTGATTGCCCATTTAAGATCAAAGGGATGGGCATTGTTCCAAGTGAAGGGAAGATTCATGCCAAGTATGCCTGTCACCAGTGAGTAAACAGCCACTGCAACAGTTGCTTAGCTGAGTATCAGTTCCGGCTGCAAATGCACATTGAACATAGGGAAGGTACATATATAGCACATACCAAGGAAAGAGCTTGAAACCAATCACCAAAACAAGAACATGGTGGTAGAGAAAGTATTGCATAATTAGGAAGTGCTTTATTTCAACTGATACAGGACCTGTAAAAATTTTACACAACATTGCAACCTTTCAAGAAAATTGTACATACTTGAATGAGCTGGTTACAGTGGTTCTCAAGCTGCAGAAGAAGACCCCATGCAAGTTTATATCTTTTTCTGATACCAACACTAGAGTAGCAGAGTCTCCTACAGAGTTAAAGACTTGCATATCCATATACCAGAATTTGGGAATGTATTGCAAAGGTACATACTGAGCACTAATGTTTTTCAATTCACATAATTAAGTTTCATATCCTGCAAATGAAGAAGTGGAAGTAGAACCTGAATATTGATGTGATCCTCTGTGTCATCAATGTAGTCTTGGAGCTGAGAAATATGGGATGAAACACCAACCATGGACAAACATCTTAAAAGTTTCTCAAACATATAGGACAATCAACCAGTTGATCTTAGTGATAATGATTCATGTCACAGTGAAATTTGTGAGAACTTCGCTGCCATAAGGCTTTTGGTGTAAGTCCTGTGAGACTTTGTTGACTTGAAAGACTCAGAGAACATTACTAAAGCCAAGCTTTAAAAAGCATTCATCTGCTTTTTACTTCAATTTGCAAAAGAGACATCAGTGGACTTCTGTCCCCAACCAGTTGAAAATTAGATCCGCTGGACTCTCCTCTGAATGGTGCCCTCAGAACTACATAGTCCAAACATGACACAAAGTTAGGAGGAGATGATGTAACTGCTGTAAGTTAGTTCAGGGTGCCATCGAATTGCATGAAACTCTATCTATGTCTGCACTCAGGGCCAAGATTATATGTCAGTCAACATGAAACATCCTTCAGCTGCATGCCCTAACTGTGATTGCCAGAGCTTTAGTTACATGATGTGGCATATTTGTCCACCTCCAACAGCATGGAGTTGCCCTCAGCATTGAGCAGCATCCACCTATGTAGGGCAGCTAGCTTCTTCTGTGTGTCATGTGCTGGTCCTGTTGCATTTGCTCCAGATGCAGAAAAGTTCCCCTCAACTGCAAGATCAATTAGTCTGTGGCAAATAATTTTTCACTAGATCTTTGTTGCACCTAAATGCCTTCTTGTTATTGTACCGTAGATATATATATTTCATGCAAGAGCGTGCAAATTTTACCATGTTTCAACTTAGTATATGACCTCAACAAATACACAGATTTCCATGTTCTCGGTGACACAAACCATGTTTTAGGTGGAGGTGTAATGTTCAATGAACACCATTGAATTTTGCAGTTCAAAGATGTTGGTTGCACCCCTCAACTGCTCCCATGGTCATGAACAACATTTGAACTCCAATCCGCATGATCCCTTGTACTAGTTATGATCAGATCTCACTCAATTTCCATGAGAAAAAGTCAGCTAACAATTTTGGTGCTGAGGATTATCTAAGCCATGCTCTCAAACATCTTCTAGCTTTTAAGGTAGTTTCTTGCAAGGGAAGTCACTTCCATTTTTTTTGCCAAACAGAACAGAAAAAATAAATAAGTGCAACTAATTCATTTGGAAATAAAATTTATAATTTATTTAAATATAAATAGGGTGTCTAAAATTCAATATGAGAATATATATACTTAAATTATATATTTAGAATATTCTTAAAATTTAATGCAGCAATTTTCAATATTCCATTGTTTCGTAGCATACCAAAACAATAACTGTTTTTATCTCATATGTCTCACAAAATATACAAAAAGTTAGATTGTCTCAACAAAGTTGAGCTTATCTCTTGCACTTCATAAAACATTGACACTTTTTTTCTTTTGTATTTTCAAGTCGTTTTTTAGCTTGAATTTGTCATGTTTGACTTTTTTTAAATCTCAGATTTATTTGAAATTTATTTTTATTTTATTGAATCTTTTGAAATATGAAAAGCTCAATATAAGTTAAAATAATAAAATAATTTATGAGCGATCATTTAAGTGCTTAGGATAAGTTAGATTTGAAGGGAAGGGCTCGATTGTTTTTGGTGTTCAAACAAAACTTGAACACTTCTTATTGATGCATTTGGTGCATTGAAAACTGTCAAAAACAAATTAGAATTGAGAAAGTTATGGCCCCCTTCAAAATAAAAGGGGTCAAGAATTCAGAAAAGTAAACCATCGAACATTACAAAGCCCATTTGTAATCACCCAAACATTCTTTGTATGTTGTTCTATTGCTTTTGGGTTCAAAAATGATTTGTAAAGCTGAAGGTGGTGCTTTTATAACACTTTTAATTGTTTAAAATGAACAAAACATGAGAAAATTAGAAGCTTTTGAAAGTAGGAGGGGTCCAAAGAGGGAAAAAAAAGAAAAAAAAAGAGTTTTGTGAGTTGAAATGTTTTTTTTTCCTTGCTATTTTTTCATTACTTTTTGATTCCTAGAGCTTGAGGTAGTGTTCTCATAACATTTTAAATCACTCAAAATGAAGCATGGATGATGAAATTCTAAAGAAATGATCAATGATAAAGATAGTGATCAGTGATGAGCAGTTCTATTTTAGTGGGTCTTCCAAATTTCAAAAGATGCAATTTTATGATTAGTCACTTCAGAAAACAAGAAAAAATATATAGTTGCTTCACCTCGACCTTGAAAATTCAGAAGGCTCCCATAGCGGGACCTTCTCCTATAAGTGAAAACCTCTCAGAGTGAAGCGTCTGAAGAGCATTAGAAATCACAATTTGGCCTCTTCAATTCACAAGAATACAAACACTGAATTTATTTATTTTTCAAATTGTGTTGATGATTTAGTACCTTCAAGAGAGAGACCTGCTTTGAACAACGATCCAAATATCCTTCTTCGTAGCCAGTAGCAACTGTAATGTCTCAGGGTTATTTGAGAGAAGCATCACCACACGCGCAATTCGTTTGGTGTCGGAGTTTTAATAGATCAAGAAGCGCGTGCGCTTCCTGGATTGCTTACGAACTGTAGTGGTGATTCGAAGTGAGAGGGGGAGCAAGATGAATCAACAAAGAAACAGTATGCGGCGGCACGCCGATAGAAGGGATGCTCGGCAATCGAAGCTTGTAAGTTGTAACTACACCAAAGCATTGTGATAGACCACGCTTGCCTCACATCGGTATGTACCACTGCTCCCCTTCTCGATCTCTAGACCAGCCTTTCCCCCAAGTACTGCGCTGCATGCAATGCGCGATAATGCTTCTGTGAGCCGAGAGCCCTTAATTACTTTCTTTGAAACGGATTTGCTCTTACTGGATCCAGAAAACTTGTTTCTGAGCGTGAATCCAAAGTCGCTATTTCAAATCCGATCTGTGACTATTATCTTGTTTCTGAGCGTGAATCCGAAGTCGCTATTTCGAATCCGGTCTGTGACTCTTATCTTGTTTCTGAGCATGAATCCGAAGTCGCTATCTCGAATCCGATCTGTATCTCTTATCTTCTTCCGCGCACCGATATTCGAATTTCGTAATCAATATCCGGTTCTCACTCGTAATTCGTTCAACTTGGGTCTCCGAGACGTACTCGTACTCCTGGTATTGTCTCGCCATGGCTGCCCTTCACTAGCCGTCTCTTAGCACCGTCTTCAGTATATCTGCAAGTTATCAATCTTTAGCTCAAGATTTTCTGAAAATCGACATGTGTACATTTGCTCCTCCTCAGATCCTCAGATTGAATCCTCCAACATTTGCAAACGCGCAATCGTAATTTGGTTTCTTTACAGCGACTTTTCATGGCTTGTGGATTTCGCAAACGGCGATGCTGTATGAAATTTTGCAATGCTTATAGTTTCAAATTTAGCATGGATTCAGAAGGCAGGATGTGTTTGTTGTATGATTTCGTATTGCGTTATATTTTCCACGGCAGTTTCTATGAAGTCATCACCAATCTCTGACTACCGTTTTCTTCGGTATTTTGTTCTTCGGTTTTGTTAGTTTCTGTGTTCCTTTTTTGTCAAATCGGACATGATTTCGTCACCTGCTACTCAATGCTTCTTCTGGCTTATGTATTACGAAATCAATTACAAGTATCGATTTTTTGAAGCATGCAGGAAAATCTCCACCGAGCCACGATGTATGTGATCGATCACCTGTCAAATGAAATGCAACAGGGTGTAGAAATCTTGTGTGAGTATCGTGGAGGAGGATTGTTCCTCCTTTGTTTTTTTTGTTGTTGCAGGGAAGCAAGAAGAAGCCGTTCGTTTCAGACATCATGATCTCGGCGTGACGATATCGCGATGCACTAGACCGCTTCTTTTTACGTGCCCGAGACATAAGATTCCTGGAGGGAGACGACATCGACTATCATTTCTCACAAACTGTTTCACGTTACTAAGTTTTTTGGGAATTTCACTGGACTGAGCACGTAGGCGAAAAGTCACCTAGTGATATGCGCCATGTATGTATACCCGCCCAAAAGTTCTTATCAAGGGAAGACGTTCCATAGCAGGTTTGCTTGCAAAATTGCCCTTTCCTAACATCTCAGAACAGCACAGTTCTTTTTAACTTTGTGTACTGTTGGAAATTGATAACCCTGTGACCTCTTTGCTCGATTTCAGAATAACTTAATTGCTACAAGCTTAATGATCCACACCCAGATGTCAGCTAATCTACTTAAATAGCGCCAGCTCTAGTTTACACTTAAATAGGAGGTGAAGACCCATGTTATTTTCCTTAATATCACATGCACAAAGTCATCATTACATAGTAATGTTACTTCCCCAACTCTGGGGTGAACACCACATGCAATGAGATTTTTAAAATTATACTCACTTAAAATATTTCATGATTCCAACAGTTCGGTGCATGAAGCACAAATATCTAAAATAAAAAATAACTTGAAAAAATAATCTTGATAAGATGTTGATATCCAACATTGACAAAGTTTATTGTTATTTAGTAGAGAAAATGTACAGAGTTTGTGAAATAAGCTTTTTGGCTAAGTGAAAAAAAGGCCTATGTGGCCAAATTAGATTGTTAGAATGGGAGTCCCGAATATTTTTGACCAATTCTCTTCAATAACCTGCAATTTTTTTTCTGGGGCGGAATTTAGCATTGTGGCAACAAGACAAAAAGAAATCTTGGTTGAAATTTTCCATTGTCACAACCAAAAAGACAATCACTTGTGACATGTACAAAGGGTTCTTTTGGAAAAATGCACAAAAGTTCCCATATTTTGAGAGAAAAAAAGTCAGAAGCCATGATATTTAGACAATGAGTTATTAGAGGTTGACAGAACAATGCAAGATTCTAAAAAATCTTATATTTCCTTCTGTCACCTGTAGCAACAAATTTGGCTCATTCCTCTTCTGGATGATCACCAGTCCACCTAAGCTGGCATGTAATAAGCTCATAGGCCTATGTGTAAACAAGGGGTGTGTCACACTGTGGCCTTGCCATTTACATTAAAAAGTATCTCATGGCAAAAGAAGAATTATGGAAACTGCAAAAATATAATCTTCAAAAAATCCTCTAAACCAAAATCCTTCAAGATATTATAACTCTATAACTAATCTCAGGTTTCAACACAAGCCAAAATATCATCTTTGAAACATCCTCATATAAAAATAGACCTATTACCTAAGGGCCAAAATCCCTTAAGCTACTATACTCTAATGAATCTAAACACAATATCCTTGCCTTGGTAGTAGGCAAGGCCAAAAAATGTTTATATAGCCAATCGGATTCAATGGGAGTATTGGTTTGTTTTGAAGAGTTGCCTTATCTGAACTAATATCAAATGTTGCATGTCTTTAAATTTGCATGTGACCCATGCAAAATGCAAAGAACAATTTACAGGAATTTGGAGCTTTTAATATATGCTTTCTAATTTTAGTTAGGGGGGGGGGGGGCAGATAAACATTTCTGTATACATTTTCATCCTCACACTAAGAGACTAGGTTTTGAGTTCTGACACATTTACTGGTACTCTTAGTTTTTGTTTTGTTTTTCCATTTTCTCTCTTTTTCCTCTTTAACAAGCACAGTAAGATTCTGTTGTCATCCTCTGCACTCTTTTTGAAATTAGATCACAACCCAGTGAGTGTCCATTTAAACAACAACAAAATAATACTTATGAAAAAATCTGCACCAAATCTGATCACACAGAGGCAACAAGTGAATTTGAATAATTTCTGTGTTGTATTTGCAGCACTTGTACTTGTTTCTGTGTCAGGTGACTGAAATTCAAAGACCTGCAAACAAACCTAAGACTTAGCTGCTCATCATAACAAGTAACTCATTGGGAAATGCCTCTGCCCTTCAAGGCAGGTGTGAACAAGTGGTTCATCCACATAGTTGATCCACCCCTTTATGCATGGACAAGTTTGAACTAGTAACAGCTAAAATAGGAAACTCTTCACGACCTTCCCAAAAACTGCTCGTTCTTCACACTGCAAATACCTGCCGACCATTCCTCAAAATGTAGCACCAAATGAAACCTAGGTGATGAACATTCCTTAAAATGTCTGACCAAATGAAAATTACATTGTCATGTGATTTTTAAATTCTTTTTTCAAAATTTGAAACAAATTCATAAAAAAAAATCACCAGATTTCTATACATGGTTCAAGTAGGTACTTAAAATATACATAAAAGGATCCTAATTTATTTTTCTCCTTTCAGATTTTTTTAATAGCCAAAATTGGCTAAATTGGCTTATGGATGATCATCACCCAAAATACATCACTAAATAAGGGAATTTTTTGGTCTCCATCTACAACCCACAAATTCATTTTGAATTCAATCCAAAAATGTATATCAAATCCTGCACACATGCTTTTGGTAAAATATTTAAAATCCTTCACATTGAACTTTGTGGGGGTGTCAAAAAAAAGTTCGCTATGCTTGCCTAGTTTTTGTTACAAGGTTTGACTAATAACTTGAAAAGTTGAAAATAAATAAAAACTTATAGAATTTTCTTGAATAGCAACAAGTAAGCTAGTGATAATAACAAAATCTTCCTTGCTTACCATGGTGGTTTTGATTCTAATGTTCAAATGTCATTAGAAACTTGCAAGACATGTCAAACTTTTTGTTTTGTGCAGAACATGAACCATGCAGACACAAAACAACAAGCTCACAAAGTTTAATGAGGGAGGGGAGCATACCATGATTCCTGAGCCACTCTTGTGAAATCAATCACTGATGCACAGGGCCTAGCACATTCCAAGGTAACAATCAGTGTTCATCAGGTCTGTCAGTGGGACCAAAACAAAATCGTTATGACAGCCATCCTGTAAAGAGGCTAATAAGACTTCACATGGGCATGAGCAAGCCTGCATCACGCGATGAGTTTGTATTCTGTATTCAGTACTGTTCTGCCCAATATCATTCCTTTTCAGACACCTTTTTAATAAGAGAGTGTCATGCCGTTGTTACAGGTGCTAGGAGAGCATTAAGAAAACTACAGAAACATTGAACACAAAATTGGGCCCCACAAATTGAATCCCATCAATGGAAACAGGCAACTACAGACAATGGTGATAATTATGACTGTCCCCAAATTTCAATCTTAATTTTTAATCAACCAAACTTGCTGCAATCATTGCTTTTGGCTTAGATCTTAGGGAGAGCAGGCAGGCTTCGCCCTGGCAGGCGAGTGACATGTTCTCTCTGCTCATAAACCACATTTTACACTGACAAAACACATGTTTCCAAATTTTCTCAAGACAATCAGATAATAGCAAAAATTCACCACAATCAAAATCGCTTACCATCCAGTGCTGTGCAAAATGCTCTCGAAAGGCAGCGGCTTGAGATTATCCAAGTCCCCTAAGGTATAAATGAATGTTGGCCTGGAATTGGCTTCTGAAGCGTATACATTTTACCAGCATCCTCCTCGGAGAAGGTTAAATCAGCAATGAGGGGTCCTTTTTTTCTCTTCTCTGCCCTTGGTCTGATGGATGATACCCAGACACAAATTTTGGGTCCTGCTTTACACCCTTTGAGTATGTAATAGACAACACTAAGAGGGCAGCACCAAGATGTGTCTTAGGATCTGGTCTGGACAAGGACCATAGCTGATTTAACATCCTCCCATGGTCCTCTCACTTTTCAAATTTTTCACAGGAGTCTGGTTCCGGTGTTGGGTCTTATTTACACCTTTCATACCAGTCTTGTGTCTGATTTTCCACTGGCTTGAGACAGGTATATAAAAATACCTATGTTGTCTGGTTCCTGATCTTGAAAAGAACATTAACTTGA
>Ga0209208_10003970_pt1 | contig 21078 bp, 14 predicted proteins | sample S1TSphfallax_3_FD_187694 | JGI IMG/M metagenome (GOLD analysis project Ga0209208, IMG submission 187694) | Host-associated microbial communities from peat moss isolated from Minnesota, USA - S1T2_Fd - Sphagnum fallax MG (SPAdes) (version 2) | ecosystem: Host-associated > Plants > Peat moss >...
AGAGATGAAAGATTTGTTGTTCACTAGCTAGCTGGAGAAAGTAGAGACCCACAGTTAGGAAGCGGAAAGTGCAGCTGGGAAAGAAGGAGGAGGAGGAGGGTGGAAGCCGGGGGAGGAGGGGAGCAGAAGGATAAGCTGAATCTCGCTGCACACCAGCAATGAGCAGCTGGGTGGTGGTGACAGGAAAGCAAAATGCAGGTGCACGACGACAGTTGGGTAGTGTCCAGAGTGCAGACATCCAACTGATCAAAACAAAGCAGCAGCATCAGCAGCAAGCAAGCAAGGATCCAACCGACCGACCGGGTCCCACTCACAAAACCACCGCCAGCTACTTATCAGCATTATTTTTATTCAACTGGCCAGACTCACCCCAGAGTGAACCAGTACCCACCAACTGGCTCAGCCAACTGACCCAGGAAACAGTTTTCTGTTGGCTGGCTGAACCAGTTCCCTAGTTAGCTAGCTAACCATGGTGGTTACCACAGTTACAATTTTCTTTAATACCTAGCTACTAACAACCTGGTGTTACTAATAGGTTTTTAATTAGGCAGGTAGGTAGTAAGTAGTAAGTAGTAAACAACAAAGTGAGCAGCTCTTACTTATGTATAAAGTCTAAACCATTCTACTTACCTAGTGTTTACCTATTTTGCTACCTACCTACCTATCTATGCAAACCTCCTTGGATTACAAAATGGATTACCAAGGGTGAAACCGAGTATTATTGCAGTTCATGTTTCATCCACAACTGAGTCATAATGGACATCCAGTGGATGGTGCACTGATGTGTGGGCATGCGATATCTGGCTGGAGTCACTTACATTTTTTTTAAATGATGTCAATTCAAAATTTAAGGTATTTGTTTAAGATATTGGAGGTTAAGTTTATACACATTTAGAGAAAAAATTCCTCCTTTAAAATCTTGAAAAACACATTCAGTTCATAAATGAGAAAATTTTCAAAATCTGCAATTTTTTTGTTTATTACTCTTGAGGAATAGTTTATACAAAATTTAGGAAATATGTTACGCATCCCAACAAAAATTTGAAAGTTTTTGTAGAATAAGCAATGCATTTTGAAAATATAGTTAGGGATTTGTATTTCATTTAGAAATAATTTTAAATATTTATCAATTGTCACTACTACCATACTAATAAATACACAAAGGTACAATATCGCATTGTTATGCGGTTCTTTACTTTTATGAAGAACTTCCTGTTCCAGTTCTAAAAAATATTTATTAGAACTCTCGAGCTTCCAGTTTTGGGTCCAGTTCTTCAAAATGGAAATTCCAGTTCCAGTTCTGAAAAGCAAACCCAATTACTATCTGTGTCTTACTACCCAGAACCAGACCAGTAGTTTCAGGCCGTAGTTAAGTTAACTGCAAGTTCACATCAAGTAAACTACGGTTCTAGTCATGTTCTTTTTCAATCAAAGAGACATTCCCTGGTTCCCTTTTCACACATAAAGAGAACAAGCAACTTGATTTTTTTTTGGTCTAACTCCAGACTTGTTTAGTTCAAGGACTTAGTGTGCCAAGGACATCTCCTCAGCCCCCTTTGTCAAATCCTCACTTTGTTAACATTTATGCGATTTGTGATTATTGTCAAATCAAGAGATGGCAATCCTCAATGACAAGGCCTTCGACCACTTGGGAAGTTTGCAATGGATTTTTAGTCTCACCCATTTAGAGGTCAAGATTAGTCTTAAGTTGCAAAATGAAATCTAAATGTCAAAGCTCATTAGTGCATGGTTTGTCATGTGCAAGTGACATAAATGTTTAACAAGGCGTGTGAATGGAATGGAGTTAGGGTGCAAGGGTGTTAAGACAAAACTGAGTGCAATGGGTGGTATCAAGGAACCTAGTTTCTAGTTTCATTTTTTAATTTCAAAAACTAATTAATTTTTTATTTTGTATCTAGTTCTGATTCTAATTCTAGTTTTGAAAATGACACTTGATTCAAATTTGGTTTTTACCAACCAAAATCAACAATTCTAACCCACTAAAGCAAACAACTTCCCAACACTAATATAGAACAATAACATAATCCCCTTTGTAGTTTAGGTAACACAATTGATTCCCTCGTATTCAAAAATTACAAAATGAGATGAATTCCCAATTTCCAAATACCACAACAACAACAACCTCAACTTGAGTTATAAGAAAGAGCCTTCGCAAGACGACGAAATGAAAGAACTAGACATATGTGATTCGAGAGCTATAACCAAAGTTCGTTACTCCTAAAAGCCTAATAATCAGAAGGGAACATTTGCAAGGAACATGCAACACACTAACACATGCAACCCCCATTAAGTTTACCAAATTCAAAAACAAGAGGCAAAAAACAAACAAACAAACAAATAAATAAACAAATCAACCAACCAACTAACCAACCCTATCGCACACACTCCAATAGAGATTAGATCAACTACTGCAACAAAGTAGGTGGATAGGTAGGTGAGTGGGGCAGTAAATAGATGGGTAGGTAAAGATCAAATTAGTTACTGCAACAAAGTAGGTAGGTAGGTATATGAATGGGTTAATAAGTAGATGAGTAGGTAAATAAGTAAGTAAGTAATCCATATGTGAAAATGGACTGCCTTTCCATTCACTTCATTATGTTGCTAGGCCAGCCCATTGATCATCATGTTTGTCATGGAAGCGAAAGTGAATGATATTGCTATTCTTTTTTTCTTTTTCTTTTTTCCTTTTTCTATTTTTATTATTATAACAAACTAGGCTAGACAATTGTGAATTGAGACAACTATATGGCTAGGGGAAAAAAAAAACTTCTTTATTATTGTCATTTTTTACCATTAAACTCATGGTTTGCCTTTGTTGGTTAGGGCAATTGTGGGGGGCAAAATTTTATTCCATTTCTTAACACTACCCATTGCATGACAACATATTCCAAAGGCACCCAATTTACGAGGTATAACACCCCAAAGACCACTTGACAATTGGATTTTCCTTTTTTTAAACCATTTTCAATATGGTATTATAAAAGGTAAGGTTCCTGCATTGAAAGCAAAGTAATAGTTGTAAGCTAGGGGAGGGTATAGGGAGCTTAGAACAAAAGACAATATGGGAAGCTTACAACCATAATGCACTCAATGGGGAGCCTTACCCTATCCATAACCAATGTTGGTGTCAGACTTAAGCATTTTATCTAGGTTTTTTTCCTAGTTTCCACTTATGTTTCAATTGTAATGTGCAACAATGATGGAAATTGTGCTTGAAATGTGAATCATTGGTGGAGAGAATATCAATTATGCTCTAGAATAAACCCTAATACCCATTTTTCACCCTACTAAACTAATCACATTCCTAGGTGGAACTAGCTCATTCTATGTTTCTAGGCAGATACTGGCCAGTTCCATAGTACATCAACACACATAGAAAACGGGTAGGAATTATATACAATAGGTAAGGGCCTATTTGCTAATCCATAAACACATGTAGACAAGGGGTGCAAATCTTGGAATGTGGGAGAAGGGTGGCATGGGCAATGGGTGGTTTTGTGTTGGGTAACATACAAGGATGAAAGTATTACTCCACAAAAAGGATGCTTCAGAAAATTTCTTTTTTTTCTTTCACAACCAAGATTATGCAAAAAATGGAAAAACCCACTCCAAGAAATGGATGAATCTACTCATAAAATGGAAGATTCCACCATGAAACAAAAGACCCTGATTCTAGAACAAGATAACCTTTCCTTTATACAACAGGAAACCAAGATTTAAAACATAACCTTAGAATACAATACAAAAGTTTTTATAGCTCTTTAGAGCAGACTCAACAAAAATGATGGGACTTGAGAAAAGGAGAACAATAAAAAGAAAAGCATGGGGAAAAGAAAAGCAATTCTCTCATACACAAGGCTAGTGGCATTTGTGTTTATTGAACCCCACTCCTTAATGGGCCAACAACACTTATAGTTGGCAATGCAATTATTTGAGAGGCTCAATTTGCTATTCTAGGACCCAACTACTAACTAGCATAATAGTTTGCACTATTTTCCTTTCTTCTTTACCCCTTGTATGATAAGTGGATGAGGGATGGAAGGGCAAAAGAACTATATCACTTGAGAAGCCTAGAGATTAACCCAAAATAAAGTCATTACCTTGATTAAAAAAGTATGATCCATACAACCCAAAAGAAATAGGTAACAAGTAAGGTGTTTAGCTCTAATATTGTTATAGGGACATATTTAGCTTTTGTGTGGTATTGAAATTCAAAATTTGCATGTAGGTGTTTTTTTTTTTAAATTATTACTTTAGGGTAGGTGTTTTATTGATTAATTGTTCCTTTGTATTGTATTGCCATAATGATGGCCTAATTGAACTTGTTGATAGAAGAAATAGGAATTCATTTGTCTTGTCAAGTTGCACCTTTGGTTATAATGATTTGATTTATGAAATAAGGTTATGTTTTGTCATCTTCAAGTGTGGAATCTTTGGGTTAACAAGTTACCTGTGTGTTGATCAAACACACGATAATACAAAAGACCTTAATTTACCTTCACTAAAAGATGATTTTTTCTCAACCAATTTTTCATGAACACAATGAACACAATGAAACATTTGAACTTAATGTTGACAAAAATGACTAAAAACACTAAATTTGGTAACTTAATGTGGCATATTAATGATTTCAATTTTTATTTTGTCATTGTTTAACAACTCTAACATGAACAATAATGTAATGCCCAACCTTCTTCCTCCAAGGTTGGTAATAAGATAGTGTTCATTGACTTGGTGGCCTTTTCCCTACTAAAGATTTGTGGGATAGCCCTTGGATCATGGTTGGCCCATATATCATGTTGTTTTGTTTTGTTTTGATGTTTCAAAAGTCTAATGCCAACATTGCATTTAGGAATTTGGTTATCATCTAATAATAAACAACAACTAGGTCCCAAAACTATTGCAATCTTCACACGCAACTAGACTCTCATAGTTGCTTGAATGTTACTACATATATTATATGTAATGTGCAACAAAAAATGACAACAAAAATGTGGTACATTGAGTTATGAAGATGGTTCATAATAGGCAAGGGACCCATATATCTATTCCTCCATTTGTGCAATGAGATGAGAGAATAATAATTATTACTCATGATGGTAATGGGCACACATGTACTTGTGAATGTTTTGAAGTGTGAATTAAATTTTCTTCTCCTTTGGCCCCACACTTTTTATTAGTACTTGTGCACATCATGAACAATCGATGGTATTTTGCAAACTTTTCAAAAAAAAATCAAAACTTTAATCACAAAATTCAAGTGTAACATGTATTTAAATTACAAAAGGCACTTGAGAGGGGGAAAACCACATACTTTTAAATTATTTTTGTAATTTTTTTGTGACCATTGTCTCACATTATAGCCTAATCATGAAAACAACCAATGGGCCTATAATTTAAATGACATGTTAATGGTTTGGTAATCATGTGCCAACAATTAAATTGCAATTTATAACAAGTTAAGGATTTTGTGATTTGTAGTCATGGATTCAATTAAATCACTAATTCAACTGATTCAATGTAACAATCTCCTCTAGTGCATAATATATATTTGTTCATATACTTTTCCATGGGTGTTAGTTTTTTGTCATCTAGCGAGATATGTTGGATGAATTTATTAACAAAACTTGAATACCATAGTACTTTGGTAGTTTTGACAAAAATTATATTAATCGTAAAAATGTTGAATTTTTTTTTTAATTCAAAGATTGTCATATTGAGAAAACCAATAATCATTCATTTGTAAAAGCATACAAAAGCAATGTGAGAAAAAATCCAATTTGTGAAAAAAATTGTTCTTGCAAAAACAAAGATTAATTTGCAAAATCATTTTTGCTAATGCCATTGATGCCACAAGTCCAAACATTTAAGATTGTAATGTTCACTTTTAAAGAAAACCTTAAAATTCAATAAATTTTCAATGTGGTTTGAGATTCTATTATTTCATAAAGTTCAAGGAGACTAAAGATCAACATTGATATATACAACATTTGTCAACATTAAGTAGGAAATGGATTAGATGGTGGGACTTGTGAGTCATGACCACCTTGCAAATGATTGTGGGTTAAAATCATCACATGCCATGCTTGTTATTATGTAATATAGTCAAACCAAGTATGATACTTGGATGATTGCATCAACTAGTTATTTGAAACCATGTTCATTACTTCAAAAAAAGTTGAACAAAATCAATAACCCAAGATGGTAAAAACTTGACCAATCACCCACAATTGAAGAACAAGGTGTCTTCTTGTTCATGTTATCATAGTACCTTGGTGGCTTTAGCACAAATTATATTATTTTCAAAAGATATCATATAAAAGTTATTTTCTCAAAAAGAGAATTTGTGTGAAGAAAAATTTAAATTCTTTTGAAATATTATGAAATGTTATTTTTTCAAAATTAAGTAATTGCCTTGTAGACGTGTGCCAAAGCCCCCAAGGTACTATGGTACTTTATTTTGAAATTTATTCAATGATCAAGATATTAAAAAAAATTGCACAAAAAATGAAGACAAATGATTGATTACCCTTTTATTAACATATTAATGTTTCAAGAATGTATCCAAACAAAAATTGTAACTTGACAAATTTGAAAATAAACCTTGATTACATTAGTTCAAAAATGCATTCCAAAAATGCAAATATGATTTTTTAATAATAATTTAATTAGGAAAATATGCAATTATGTAATGAGTTTAATTAATGTAGTTAACTCAATGTAATTCTATAATTTCATAATGAAAATTGGGAAATACATAATTATAAATTTTAGTGATGATAATTCATTGTAATTGGTTTAAGTAGGATGACTATAGGGTCCCATAATATTTCATCCTACCAAATTCCAACCCAAAATATGTTTAACCAATTCCCAAATAAAGGAATGAAAAGGTGTATTTTCAAATTTGTCTTCATATTTAAGCTTTTTTTCTCAATTTCACCATACTCATGAGTAGATTTTCCATAGCTTTTCCATCAATTTGCATCCCCTTTTTTTAATTGAATTTTAGTCCAATCAAATTGAATTTTAACCTAATTTTTTAATTGAATTTCGTTGAATTGGAATTCAATTGAATTCAAATTCCAATCAACATATTTGAATTCAACTCAATTCAAAATGCATGCAATCTCATCAAATCTTTTCATTTAAATGGAACTTAATTTTCATAAAATCAATTCATCTTTTACATCAATTGATCAATTGATTGTCATTGGTAATATATAGAAATGTGGAGCCCACGTTGATTTTATATTTTCATAGGTCTTCAAAATTAATTTGTGAATGTATAAGAATCTAATAATATGATATACCCTATTATGTAAAGTACAAAATTTCAATTTAAGACTTTAAGGTGATGTTTAGTTTGGTTTGTAGTTCCATAACTTCTATTAGATTTCAAAAAAAAGCCTCTACTATATGTATAGGTCAAATTTCATAGGCACATTAATTACAATCTATGGTATGCAATGAATGTACAAAACTTTAGTTTAATGATTCATCTTTTCTTTTCATTTTGTTCTATTGCACATTAATATGTAGCACCAAAAGTAACATTATAATCGTAGGCAACAAAGTTTCAAGATGATTAATTTTAGTCACATTAGTCAAAAATTTATAAAGTTCCACATAGACGACACATCCACCACATATATATATATATATCATTGTGTTGGATTTGAATAAATATTAAAATTGATAGTTTTTGTTAGTCATAAGAGACATACCTAGTTTTAATATTGGTCAAAATAGACATAGTCATTTTAAACTAGTAGCCTTGATTATACAATCAATTTAGTTGTGATGTTACTAGCATGTTAAAACCATGACATTCGTGTAGTGTATTCTAACACAACTCAAACTTGTTGTCTAACGTACCATGCATTCAAACCATAATAATTTTATGCGAACATTGTTGTATGTGTCCAATTTGAAACCTATATTGTTTACATGTGAATTTTTTATTTGATCCAATTTATATGAACCCAACATGGTTTAACAACTTTAATTTGTTTTAAAATATCTTAAATGTTTTAATTATAATTACATTGGATTCATTTATGTCATACCAAGTTTGATTTTGATAGTGTACTTAATCATACACTAGTCATCTCTTAAAACAGGACTTACAGAACTTCAAGAACTCCCTATCAAATTTGTTTGGGGCGAGTTCATACAAGTGAATGATTTAATAAACTCTTGACTTTGTGTGAGAAAACTACATCACTTATAATGCATCACAATTTAGCCTCGGCGGTGCTTAAATAGATGGCTAACCTGTATTCTGAATTTCTCCAAAGGCTGGAAAGTACACTGCAAGTCATTCACACTAAATCCAACAGTCAGCAAACCCATTGCATGCATTGATCGATCCACACCAAGAAATAAATAATAAAACTAGAACAAGAATCGAGACATCCCCCAATATTTCGTGAGAATTGAGATCCTCTGGGAATTGAGAATAATTGGAGAGAACTATTTGGGGATGTCTTGATTGGAGACTTTCACAACTGCCTCAAACATTTGGGGGGCATTCAGGGCACATACCTACACAACCAACACAGACAGGCAAAAATAGTACACTCTCCATACAACCCACTACTATGACCAAGGATCTCTGAGAGGAACTTGTGTCCAAATCTCTACCAAAAAAAATTTACAATCTGCAGCAATAATGGCAGCAGATAATGTTGCTTTCCATATCAAACAACCCTCCCAGTTGTTCATTACTCCATTTGTTGGTCAAAGAACCAAGAGAAAGGGTGAACTACTACAACAGTGCAGCTATCTGCTTTAGAAAGCAAAAACTCAAAACAGCACATTAAAGAAGGTTCATGAAGCTTTTGTTGCAATTGTTGGCCTGAAACCATTGGAGGGGGATTTGGAATCACCTGATTAGGAAAAAAATAGATGCATCGTCATCCCCCAGCTTCAGGAACAAGTCTGCCACGCAGCAGCAGCATGAGATAGAGAGATGGATGAACAAACTTCTTGGTGGGCATGAATTTTTTGGCTACCACAACAGAATTTTTCTTACTATGCTTGAAGTAAGTTGAGCACCCATCTCCCCATCTTCAGCGGCTGGCAGAAAAAGAAAATAAGAAAATAAAAAACAGGTGGTTGGTGGTCTTGTGCACGGTTTCATTCAGCAATAGTTGTCCACCACGCTTTTTACCCCCCCTCCAGTGTCATCAATATCCTCAAAATGCCACAATCTTCTTCAACTGCTGCATCCAAAACAGGAGCAGGAGATGGGGATGAAGGAACAAAGGCCAAATGGAAGACCCTCGAGGTTACACTGGATGTTATAACAACAGACAAGCGGGATACACCAACTGTGTGTCCGGTCACAGCAAGTGCATGGTGAGCACTGCTGAAAATCCCCCAGTCTTCTCCGTGTCTCATTCACATGCTCGTGATGCGCCACCTCTACTGAAGGAAACAGTTGCACTTCTGTCCCGTTGGAGAGTTTCATGAGATCCCCTCTCAATGAAGAAGAGTTCGCTATTATCTTCAATTCATCTCTTTCCTGCAGGGAGGCATCATCAGGCAGCCTTAGCAAATTAAAAAACATGATGAACTGAGATGCTAGGTATTCTCTATTCTCTTCCATTCATCCTGAACTCTGGCTGCCCACATTTCCTGACAAGGGGAAGAAGACACCAAGTTCATGCACTATTCAAGCTGAGACCACAGTGATTCTTCTTCTGTTTGTGTGCCTGCATGTATGGTGAGTTCAGAGACTGATTGAGAGAATTGAAGGCAGGGAAGAAAGGCACAAGGATGACAATACCTGAACAGAAAGCCCACTCTGCTGGTAGCTCTGGTCATCTCCATCTTCCTGAATTCACCACCACCCATGATCTATTATCTATGAGATTGCAGAGGAAACAGAAACCAAGCCCTACACTCGAAGAAAGACAAAGGCAATTCAGGAGTAAATGTGCAGCACAAGAGTCTGAACCTTGGTGTGCTGCTGCTGCTGCTGCTGCTGCTGCTGCACCCATGATTGTGCTGCTGCAGACATTCCCCATGCTGCTGCTGCTGCTGCTGCATGACATGAAGAAAACTCAACCCTGTGAGAGCAATTTTGCAAAAAATGTTCTCATAAGAAAACCTAACCTCCATGGCTGCAGCTAAGAGCTGGAGTATACACACACACCCACACACAAAACAAGAAACTCACCCACCCCAACAAAAAACCAACATGAACCACCGCAACACTCTGGAAACAACAAATTGGCAGCACTGAGTTGTTGTAGGGACAGTAGAGGATGTTGAGAGCATTAGCAGCATGAAGACAAAACAGCTGTTCTCCCTCAAATACTACTACTACAGAAAACACCCAAGTGCTTGTACAGATTGATTCCAAGTTGCGAGTGGTCACAGCTCTAATCAAGCAAGAAAGCAAGCTAGTTGCAGCAAGCTTTCTTGCAAGCAAAATGCAATCTTTCTTCCAAGCAACAATGAAATCTTCCTTGCGAGCAACAATGCAAGCTAGTGGCTACTGATGCGGATGAACCCTAGCTCGATGGAAGCCACAAAGAGCACCAAAGTCCACCCACCCAAGTCTCGCAACAACTCAAGGTGGTTGTTCCAGCAGTGTGGCAGGAACAACAACAGCAGGTTGAGCAGCAGGCAGCCAGGCCGCCAAGGAAGATGAAGGGTTTACCCCGTGAAGAGTCGCATCCTAGCTCCTCCTTGAGGTCGTCGACATGTTCTCTACTCTTCTCCTTCTTCTGCAGCGTGCTGTCGTCGTCGTCGAGGAGCTTCTTCTTATTCTTCTCGCCAGCTGCGACCACCACACCACCACTACCAACCCATTTCTCAAACAAGTCGGACATTCGCATCCGCCCCGACTCCTCCGTCTTCAGACCATACTCCAATCTGGAGGAGGAGGCTGACCACTCCTCCTTGGAGTTCGCTACTACTACTGCTCCTCCCCCTGCAAACATACATGGCACTACCACCGCCAGCAGAAGACCCACCCAAAAAAACACCAATGCTGCAACACCCACACCCATTTCGACGACACTGCCAAAGACGAGAGAGAGCAACAAAACCCAAGAGAAGAAACAAAAGGAAAAGCAAATCACCGACTCTTCAATGCTAATGCCTTCCAGAGCTCTCTTCCAACGAGCATGCAAGTACTGGGAACCCTAGCTACTCTTCTTCTGGCACTGAAATGTTTGGCGACAAAACTCTCGCGCGCGCGCGGGCGCGCACCGCTTGATTGCGGAAGGAGAAATCATCATCATCATCAATTCGCGTACTAGGTAATGCTGAAGCCTGACAACTCTTGTGCAGGTTCATGGCCTCTCTTTATGAGGGGCCTCTCTCTTCTGGACTCATGCGCATTGCTGGTCCGTCCGTCCGTCTGCTGCTGCACAACACAAGGGGACTCGTGAGAAAGCGGCGATCCAAGCAAAAACCCACCATGCTTTTGCTGCAGCAATGGTGATGGTGACGATGATGGTGGGATGATGGTGATGATGATTCTTCTCTGGTTCAGGAGTTTGTTCTCCAAATGATCTGAGAAGAAGATGATGTTGCTGCAACTACTGTTGCTACTCTGCACAAGCAGCAGATCCCTCTCTCTCTCTCTCTCTCTCTCTCTCTCTCTCTCTCTCTCTCTCTCAACTTTTGTTTCTTCTACAACAGCATTTCTTGCAACAGATCTTTGAACAGATTTTGGGTACTTAGTAATACTGCACCAAATGTTGAAGGCAAGATTGGCAAACTCATCAATAGGCCCTTCAGCACAACAGCAGCAGCAGCAGCAAAAACCCAAACCCTTCTGGCATTTCTTTCTCCACTCGAAGAAGCAAATTGTTCACTGAGGCTGCTGCCACCATCCGGAAGAAGATGGTTGGTTTTCTTCATATCTATTTCTGGTTCAGGTGCTTCTTTTGCCTTGCTAAACCCACTTACTTGTTCATATCCAACTGTGGAAGGTGCTTTGCTGAAGAACCCAATGGATCTACTGCAATTGGTCTTGCTTTGATTGCAAGCATCTACTGTAGTGATTCGAGGGAGATTCTCCAGCACACTGACATTGCCAGGTACATGTCTCCTGCACATGAATTCACTGGTTGCAGTAGTAACATGCAGTTTTCATTCTCTGGGTCAAAACAATTGGAGTGCAAAAAAGCTTGGATACATCAAATTCACTGCCAAAAAGCTTTTTACACATTGGAATTGGGTGATGATGAGCCAGCTACTGCCGGTGCACAAAGACTTATTACAATGTGAGTGTGAGAAGCTTGAACGCGTCAAATCCACAGCAAAGTTCTTTATAGGCATTGGAGAACTGGGTGATGAGGCAGCCACAGTCGTGCACAAGAATTCTTACAATCTGAGGGCAAAAAGCTTCGGTATATCAACTGCAAAGTTCTTTACAAATTATTACATTCTGAGTGTGAAAAGCTTGAACACATCAAATCCACTGCAAAGTCCTTAACATTGGGTGATGAGGCAGCCACCACCAGTGCACAAGAAATTATTACCTCACTCTTGGATCTAGGCAGGCAGTGAAGCACACTTGACGGTGCTTGCTTCTCCTCATTAGTGTACTTACACCTGGTGTTTGGCACTAAATAATTTGCAAAAGGTCTAAAAATAGCTTTCCTCAACATGACAACAGCCAAATAAATCAACATGGAAAAAAGGGGAAATCCAACTCCAAAGAAAACAGAAAGCAAAACCAGAAATAAAATTAACTGAGGAGTGCTTTGAGTGCCCAGTAACTGCCAAACCATGCCTGTTCATGGACCTTCAACAATCTTTATGGTATTGACAGCCTACCATAACATCTCCCTGCTGACTTCATCTGCTCCCAAGGTCCCCAACTTTTGCTTAAGCATAGGTAAATGTCAAACATTAACTGACACACATAACATTGCATAGAATGTAAAGAATGGGCAATTTTATGAAATCAATACTTAGAAGTGTACATGTGCATTTTCTTTCACACAGATTTGAATTTTTAGTCTCACAATGTCTAGATGGTTTTAAAGTTGGGTTTCTACTTCACTCTCAATCTGAGATAGCTTTCTTGTGTTGCACAACAAGATTAGTCTCAGTTTCAAGAATGCTGATCATGCTCCAGTGACTTGCATTTGGTTTTCTCATTGCTGTGGTTGCCCATCCAGAAACCAAAATCTGCATTTGCAATGGGACACAATATGGAACAAAAAGACAATATGACATTGATACAGAATCCTGACACCATTGTGAACTCACATCTACAACTAAGGAATGAGCACAGGATTCTCCGAAAACAGAGAAATCAAACTACCAAAAACCTCAAATTCAGATACAAGAATAAATAGGCAATACAGTGAGTGACATTGTGACACCACATAGTGCCTCATAGTGCCAGAACACAAAGTACCAATGTCATAAACCAACATTCTGCAGCCAAGATTTTTACATTAAGATCTAACCACAGATATGGACTTTGCAAATCCAATTCCTGGTGCCTAGCCTCTGCAAAAGATGAAGCTGATCTTATAAATGAGGTATAGAGAGTAATACTTCATCCACTCCAAAAGATCTTGACTATAATTTTTGTCTGATTCAACCTTAGTGCAAAAATTAGTACAAAACTTGCACATCCTGAGTCTCTGTAACATTTCCAGAAGCAACAGTAAAACTCAGTCATGATGTCAGTTTGCATGATGAGCAAGAGGCAAACCAGATCAAAAATTAGGCAACGAAATTATGCTCATTGTGCATAACATTTTGAGGAAGAGAAGGGTTGGTTGGGATGGTAGTGACAAAAAGATTGTTTACTTGGTAGGGTGTTAGGGTGTTAGGGTTTAGGGTTTAGTGACCTACATTTTAGTGCAAGGGGAAGCCACTCCAATATGTAAGAGCTTTTCAGATTTCAACTAGTGGAAATTCTTCACACAAGCATTTTCTTGTCAAGAATAGGTAGCCCTCCAAGAATTAAATTGTAGAAAAAAGTTAGGGTTTAAGGTTCAAGCCTTGAGACTTTGGAGTAGTCTAATAAGTGGTGTCTAAGTTGGTGTAGCTCACATTTTGGGTGTATCAGCGGGTTCTCAGGACTTTGCCACACATTTTTTGGATGAGACTTTATTTCATAATGTGACGCATATCAATGATCTTTCTTTCCTACAAGACGCCCAAGTTGCTTTGGGCGTTTTGTTTTCATATGTAGCTCATCAACTTTCTTATCTCACACGGACAGTATCTCCTTTTTCTTCCTTGTTGTTTCTTTTGATGGGTTTTGACGAGAGAATTATACAAATATGTGGGGACATTATTGATCCAAAATCATGGGAGTCTTTTCAAGGCCCCTTAACGAGGCATCAAGTTCGACTATCAACATCCTTTGATGATATAGGCCTTCTTTCTATGGAGGATTCTTTGATGGTATAGACCTTTTCTCTATTGAAGATTGTGCCCCATCTGGTTGTTTAAAAAGTTGAGCTTTGGTGGTTCCGTATTTGTGTTCTAGGTTTCATATTTTCAATAAACCCAATTTGGAGGAGTATGTTTTTCATGTTGAGGGGCCCAACACCTGCTTCAGTCATGCTTATGTGTAGCATTAAATGGCCTTCCTCCTATAGCTAAGGAAATGCACCTTTCTTTTGAGAGTCTGGCAATTACCAACGCCCCAAGTTTACAAGCATCTTTGATGGGCATCCACCATGACACATTCCTTAAGTCCATCTTGGAGGATGACTCCATTTCTTAAACATCTAAAGCCCGCATTTGTTCTTGTTCAAGCAAAGGGGCAAGGCTATGGTTGGTTGTTAAACCATCTATCTATTCATTTCACATTACACATTTACTTCCACATTAGTGTTATGTTTTCGTCTCAGTTTGATCTAGCCCTTGACATCTAGTCTTTTCACGTGTGAATGTGGACACAAGTTGGACGCATCTAGCACGCACTTAACTCGTTGTTCGTTTGGAGGTCAACAAATAACCACACATGATGCCATCTGAAACGTCATGTATGCCCTCATTCGAGAAAGTGGGCACGCTATATGGAAAGAGCAATGGTACACCCTTACATCAAGAGTTTCATTACAAACTAATATTTACATGACTCATGAGGACCAGGTTTTCGTTGTCGATGTGATGGTTGCTAACCCAACATGGGAGACAACAATTTTGAATGTCATTAGTCAACCAACAAGTGTAGCTACAAAACTTAACACCATTATTAATATTCGTAAGTATAAAGGGCTTCATGAAAGGCACCACTTTATTCAGATGGCCATGAAGGTGCATGGCACAATCGGACAAGATATGGATCATTTTATTAAGGAATGTATTTGTCTTTTCCACAATAGAAAATCAAGTAGTCATTTATCCTTATCTTTTTGTATTCAATTTTTCAAGCAACGTGTTAATATTTCTTTTTAACGTGCTTTAACCTTTGCTATAAAAAGGAAAATTGAGTTGGTGAGTGATGCTTGTTCTAAACCTCCCATTATTATTAGATGTCACAATTTGCATGTAAGCGACATTAAAAGGGCCATGGGTGAAATAACTTCTTATGATGAAAACGACTAGCTCTCCCCTTTTTTCGGTTCCTATGGGTTATTCATCTTTTGGCCTTTTTTTGGCCTTCCCTTTTTGTCTCCCATGTGATGGTTTTAGCCATCGATATTTTATTAAATTTTTGTGAGAACTAAAATTGGTGTAAGGAGAAGGTTTTTTATATTTTTCAAAAGGGACCTCTATTTGAATGGTGTCTATAGTTTTTTTGGGGGGCTAAATTTAATTAGTTTGGGGTTTTTTTAATCAAAATGGCTAAAAAATGTGTTTTCTGATTTTTTTGGTTGCCAAATTTTGACAAATTTTTATGCTATTAAAGCACCAAATTTCTTTATTGAGTTTTTCACATGAACCAAAAATGTGAAGGATTTTTTAAAAATTTTGTTTCATATTTGGTCTATAACCAAATTTGGCTATATCTTCTTGCAAATGATCACAAATTTGGCGACATCACAAAATTAGGGGAAAAAAAAACCCCTCGCTATCCATATCTACCTTGGGGACCATTTTACAGCTTTGGATTTGATCAAGGGTTGAACACTTGAAAATGTTGCCAATATTCAACTATATGCATTTGGCTTGTAACCATCTGTAAGATCAAAATGTATCAAGGGTTGAACACTTGATCAAAGGGGTTAAAATGTTGTCAACGTTTTTTGCATGTTGTCATTTATGTGTAACAATGGCAACTATTATGTCCACATTTTATCTTAATATTGCTTAAGGAAAAAACATGTCAATACCCAATTCTTATGGATATACCTAGTAGCTTTTGAGGTTTGGTAGCAATTAAAGTTTTTTAGAATGTTGAGTTTATTTGGAAATTACCTTTTTGAAATGCTAGATTTAACAAAAATTATTATCTTTAAATGTCAAATTTTTGAGAATTGGGATAGTTTTTTTTGTCACATCTTAATTTTCTACCACATCATTTGGGTTTTTTCTTTTTCAAGTTTCATTTGTGATTTTTTTTTGCAAAGAAACTTTAGAATGAGTTTGAAAAAATTTAGTAGTTTATTCGAACACAACAATCAATATGAAAACAAATGTCAAAGGAGCATAAGATTCACATGCTAGTAATGGTCAATGGAAAAGAATGTAACCAAAAAAAGAAAGGGCTTGGAGTTTAACACAAAAACCCATGTGGATAATTTCATCATATTTAAACCACTTTCTTATTAAGCAAAATAGATTCTACAACTTACAAAGCAACCCAACAACATCACTATATGTCAACAATTCACATTTCACAACCACTTTGATAAGAGTGTCAAGCTATCACATGGTCTATAAACAACTACAAACATACAAACTTTACCCATGAAGATGAATCAAACATTCCATTATTCACCTTTTTAATCATTCAATCCAGATAGCATTCCAAATTGTCAAGCTCTTTATGATTTCGTCACTTAAAACATAAGTTTTTTTAACATAGTCTCTTCCTAAACATTCCTCTCTTTCCAAACCCAAAATTCAATAACTATTTATTCTCTCAAATTCTACATTACATTATCAAGTACCCTTTTCATTATACCATTTTCCCAACAACATCCCCATCCCCAGACAAACAAATTCAATTCATTGAATGTGTTGACCCACAAATGAGCACACATTGACAAAAAAAACATCCTCAAACCCCACAACCCACTTTATGTTTTCTTGGCAATGATTAGGACCTAGCAAACAATAGACCTAAATTTAGTCATCATCTCCATTCTTCATGCTGCCATTAATGAAAAAAACTTGCAAACATTTGCATATGCCTCTACACAGTCATTCAACTTGTGCAACATAAAAAATAGATATAGACCATGAGCTTCAAAAGCTTCATGTGTTCACATCACCTCCTCCTTCACACCATTTATCTTCTTCCATCCACCTTACCTCCATTACCATCTCTTTCATGCTAACATCATCACCAAATTTTTAACCAAACATTACCACCTTTTTTTTAAAACAATAGTTATGCAAGTTGCATCCTTAAAACAATTCACATGGTAGAGGACCACCATTGCCGATGCTCTTCATGAATGCAAAAAAAAAAGACTTAAAAAACACTATCACCAACATACTTTTCCAAAACCTTAAAACAATAAAGCTCTAAAATGTTTTGAGATTAGTTAGACTATTTTTTAATCCACATATGTAACTTCTCCCATCATGGTTTAACTACATCAATGTAGTTCTCATGAAGTCATGCTTCATAATAAAAGGCCTATAAAGGCCTCCTAGGAGGTAAAGCCCTTCCCAACTAGTCTCTAGAGGTTATTTTTTGTTTTGTTTGCTCATCTTGACCATACATTCTCCTACAACAAAATTGGTCAACAATTTTTTTCCTTTTCTTAATGCATATGTCCTTTTTTTGCTTGTGTTGTGATTTTTCCACATTCCCAAGTATAAACTTATGCATTTCAACTATCTACTCCATCTTGGCCATGATATATTCCACCATCTTCTCCACTCCAATTTGTTCATGCGACTAATCCAAATTACAAAAAGAGAAAACTTGGTGCTACCTTGTATGCCACACATGTAACCGAACAATATTTTCTACAACTACAAATCCTAATTGTTTACACACTTTTAAATTCTTGGCATGGCAATGATGTGATGTTTAATGATCTTTATTATTTTTTTGCCATATTTTTGCAACATGGTTACTATGGTGTTATAAATTGATTTTGAGTTCAAGTACACCTTACACATGATGTCAAATTAAAAAAACCATTTGCCTCCATTATCTATCAAAAAAACTTTGGCACAAGATATTGACATATGACTTCATTTTCTAGAAACATTGTAGACATTATTGTAATATGGTCAAGTACAACTCTTGCCTCACACCATTTTGAACAACGGTGAATGGCAAATAAAATGTATTTATTGATAGATTTTGTCTTAAGGAGTAATCCCATTATGTCCATTATAATTTAGTAAAATAGATCATGCACTATTATATTCTTGAATTCTTCACTACCTATCCTTTTTACTAATTGACAATGAATACAAGCCCTCACCACTTTGCACATTTCATTAGTCTAATTGTGCCAAAAATAATTTTTGCAAATTTCAACTAATGTGCGATGTTCACCAAAATGACCTAAAGATCAAAATGCATCTCTAGAATGAACCTCCTCCTTATGTCAATTTTTGGCACTATGAACCCTTAAGAAATAATGTTTCTCCATGCTAGAAATAATTTTGAATGTATTTTTTGACTTTATCCATTTCATAAACATCAACCAATTGCCATCCATTCAAAACAATGAAATAGTTGACATCAAGCCAAATATCTATATTTTCAGAATTGTCCCAATCTTCCTTATCCATTTCTTTAGAAATGTCCCCTAGATCTTCATCCTTGTCCACCATGTGTTGAACAACCATACCCAATTTCAAATGCATTGAAATGTTTGTTAATTTTTTTTCCCATCTCAAGGTATTGGTAAGCCCCACTTCCTTTTCCCCTATTGTGATGATTTTAAAACAATAAAAATATTTGTTCCCTCCTAACTCACCTCAAAAGTTGGTTTAATTGTTTGCCCTTTAAATTCCACCATAAACAACTACAAAATTATAATGCGAGGTGTTGATGTATTTCCATGTTTGAAACTTTTCATATTGATCCATGTCTACATTCACCTCCTTTAACACCCAAATATCTTAAATTTCCTTTGAAAAATCTTCATCCTCTTCTACAAGCCCAATAGGATTGTGACTAAACATATCCACATTGTCATGTTTTGCACCAAGTCTATGCAAAATTTTGTAATCAAAGCCTTCCAACATGTCAATCCATCTTCTTCATCTTCCATAAACATTAAACATTGTGGCCAACCATTCTAATGGTTTTGATTGGTTTACAAAATAAAATGGTTGTGATGCAATTTTTTTTGATAATGCATTATGCCCATATTAAGGCATAACATTCATCTTCCATGAGGTGGAAGTGTTTTTGCATTGTAGAGAATCCTTTGTTGGCATATAATACAATGACCTTTTCTTGCAAACCCTCCCGCTAAAACAAAATTGTTCCCACACCCCTTATGGACCAATCCACATCCAATATAAAAGCCTTGCTAAAATTTGGCCTATATTAAATAGGAGCTCCAATCAATGCCTTCTTCAAGGTCTTAAAAATCCCTTCACAAATGGGAGTCCACCTAAAATCCACATCCTTCTTTTTTAGTTCAAATAAAGAAGTAACAACTTTAGCATACCCCTTTACATAGTTGCAATAATATCTTGTCAATCCAAGGAATGAGCATAGATTGTTAACCAAGATTAGGACATGGGAATAAGAAACTCCCTTGATCCTTTGAAGACTAGGTATTGTCCTATTCTTGTTGACCACATATACTAGAAATATGATGTTTTTAATAGCAAAAATACATTTGCTAAGGTTAAGTTTAAGGTTAATTTCCTATAGCCATGCTAAAACCATGTTTATGTGATTGACATGTTCTTGCCAAAAGGAAATGTGGATTTTTAGGTCATCCACAAAAGCCTTTAAGAACTCCTACATCAAACCTTAAAATATTCCAATCATAATGTGAATAAATATACTTCTTGTGTTTTTGAAATTGAAAGGCTTGACTATCCAATTAGACAATTCACATTTGGTAATAGTTATGGTTTTCTTCACATCTTTTGGCACCATCTAAATCTTCTACTAGAATCCACTTTGAAAGTTTAAAATTGAATGGCCAAACTAATGGAACCCATCATCCACTAACGACATTGGAAACACATCTCTCCTTGGGTGTTTGCAAGCTTAAATGTCCATTGTTGGATATCACTACATCAATTTTTCTACACCCCCATGGATTGGACAATGTTTCAACTCAATTTTTTTGTTCATTTTATGAAAAGGGATTCATTTATATGATGTTTATAAAATTTATTGTGATACAAAACTAGAATCATTTAAAATAAATATGTCTACATCACATTGGGGACTTTTAACCGTAGACAAGTTATAGTGTCACAATCCTTAATAAGTTGGAAACGGATTCATTATAATCATGGTTTATGATAAAATAACATCATTTTCTCTCCAAAACTCAAAACCTACATTTGAAATTCAAATCATGCCTTATTAACCATTTCAATATCATATGAAATTTTGATGGACTTTTAGTGACACAAAAAACCAATGAAAAAGTCAAAGTCCTTCATGTTCACAATTGTTGAAATTGAGATGAAAACTTTCACAAAATTTGAAACTTAGGCTAAACTATATTGATATGTGGCATTATTTTATAGAAAAGATGAGTAATTTTATAAATAAAAAAGTTCATATTTTTGGCCTGTAAAAAATACATTGTGAAAAATCATAAAATGGATTATATTATGGACATAAAAGTGTTCCATTCTAGCTTGCAAATGCCCCCTCATTTACAATTTCAAGGGCTAGTAATCTCCATAGAACATCTACTTCCATATTTTTTCATTAATGAGGTTATTTTACAAGCGTATTCTAATTTTTTTTGCTTCATTTTGCCCAATGCCACTTGAATT
>Ga0209208_10003971_pt1 | contig 21077 bp, 14 predicted proteins | sample S1TSphfallax_3_FD_187694 | JGI IMG/M metagenome (GOLD analysis project Ga0209208, IMG submission 187694) | Host-associated microbial communities from peat moss isolated from Minnesota, USA - S1T2_Fd - Sphagnum fallax MG (SPAdes) (version 2) | ecosystem: Host-associated > Plants > Peat moss >...
CTTCACTTTTAAATTTTTTTTTTTTTTTTTTGGGTAATGTACAATGAGTGTGTGTAAAGACATAGGGTCCAATTAGTAAAAAGGTGAGATTCAAATGTGAAAGGATTAGGTTGTTCTTTGTTTTTTTGGGTGCTTTCTACTACAAAAACACAGTGGATCAATGTAGGCACGAGATATTGGTGGTCTTAGCTTTTACTATGGCCATCCATGGAGTTATTTCACAAGTGGTTTCATTGCAACGAGTAGCTATTACACAACATTGGAGTATGATGAATGCGTTGTTGTTCTTTTTAGAGTTTGTGGACATACCACCAAGAGTTCGAAGCATATGGAGGTATGAAAGGGTATTTGGATATATGAAGAATCAACTTTTTGGAAGTTTTTTAAGAAGATGTTTCGACAACATACAAAGTTAAACTTTGACACATTTCATGCTTGATTAGGGTTGTAGGTCCAAGTCTTGAACAAAAAAATACAAACATGAAAGAGAACATCCTTGTGGAAGCTCGAGTAGCAATGGTTCTTGTAAGATTAAGTAATGAATTTTTTTTACAAATGTGTGGAGAGGTCTATGGCATTGTAGAAAGTACGACATCCATTATAGTGAGAGAATTTTGTGTAGCAATTAGAAAGCACTTGAAACCATTGGTGATACCTAAATTGACTAGAAACAAAATCAAAGATTTTATCATTGGTTTTGAACGCTTACATGGAATTCCTTACATATTAGGTGCTATAGACGGTAGTCATGTTCCAATTATTACACCTAAGGTAAATCCCAAATCATATTATTATCAAAAAGGTTTCTACTCCAAATTGATTCAAGGACTTGTAGATGCAAAGTGTAGTTTTTGGGATTATCATTACGAGTGGGCAAGTAGTATTCATAATTGGGCTCTTTTCCAAAAAATAGAGTTAGGAAATTGAATGATGAAAGATAAGTTTTTACCTTACAAGTTGATAAACGATGTTGTTTATCCAATGCGACCATGGTTTTATTCTCCATTCAAAGGTGAGAAAGATGAACTGCCAAAATACAATGCACATTAGAATTTTATCCAATCAAGTACAAGGATGCCAATTGAAAGAGTTTTTGGAATGTTGAAAGGAAGGTTTAGAATTTTACTCAAGAGAATAAACAATCCATTATGCCGCATGCTAGACTTGGTGATGGCTTGCATATGTTTGCATAACATGTGCATTGCCAATTCAAATGGGTTTGATATGGATTGGGCTTTGGAGGCTCAAAGAAAAGCACAAGCAGAAACAAATTCAACATTTGGCAACATCAAAAGAGTTGATTTGTTCAAAGTGGCTAAAAAAACAATCAAACAAATGTAAAGGCTACAAAATCCAAAGATAATGGATGATGATAGGATTGACATGGAAGAGATAAAACATCAAGGTGAAGATGAAGATGTGACAAGCATTGAAAACAATCTTAGTAAGAAAGTAAAAGAATAAAGGATCAAGAAGATGCCATCAGAGGCTATGGCAAGTCCTGAACTTTTAACAAAAAACTTTTTTGAAGCTAATTTGAGAAACAATGGCAATCTTGCTTTCTCAAATACATTAGATTTTAGGTTAGATTGTGGTGAATGATTCAAAGTTTATATGTTATGTAACCTATAGTTTATCTATGAGACATCCAATTTGGACATCCATATTTTTGAGTAAAGCATTGGTTTTTACAAATTGTTGTAACATTGTTGTGTTATTTTTAGTCATGGTTGAAAAATGTTCAAGGACATTGATTTTCTACCTTTTGTTTTGTTTTGTAACCTCATATGGAGTGCTTGTTCTATCTAAGGGTTATTTACTAGCATCATCTTTAAAACCACTATCAAAATCTATTTGAAATTATGGACTACCCACAATTTCATCAATTTCATTTGCAAAAGCACTCACATACTTCATTACATTTCTACTTCGGTGCCGCCAACTATCTTATGCATCATAAAAAGGACATCCATGACGATCATTACTTGAAATCCCATTTGCAATTTTGTCATCTTTGTATTGCTTATAAATTGCATTGAACTTTTGATTGCAAATGATGGGAATCCTTGAAAAACCGAGTGTAACCAACATTCGGGTGTGCAAATTGACCCTTGAAAGAGAGAAAAATTGGGATCAAAAACCTTGATTTATGGGCTAAAAATAGTCCTTGAAACAAAAAATCAGAATTCATTACATGAACAATCCAAATGAAAACCACATTAAAACAATTGAAACAAAGTTAGCTTGGTGGTTAGCTCCTCTCTTTCCCCCAAGGAGATATGGGTTCAAATTTCATTGTGACTAAAATGGTGACCTTTAAAAGGCCCAATTGGCCTAATTTGAATTTTATTTTTTTGTTTGTTTTTTGCTTACTTTGCTTTCCAAAATTATATCATTACATCCAAGTTTCAACTATGAAAATAGAGCAAAAATCAGATCTAATTTTACTTTTTTAAGGTTTCAATAAGTTGGAATTTACCTTGTTTCTTTGCATTTATGGTGAATTCAAGCTCCATTTCTCCTTGAAGTCCAATTAGATGTATAACTTCACCATCCACCCAATTTTTTCTAGCCTTCTCAACCTTCTCACCTTCCTCATCTTCCTTTTTCATTGTAATTATAGCCATTTTTTTCTTTGTTGTTATCTTTTTGGGAAGGGGAGTTAGTTTAAAGATTTTTTATAAATCCAAATCTCCTTCCACTTTCTTCTAAGTGTATGGCATTAATTGTTCAAAATAAACAAAATCTTCACATGTACGGAAGAAAATACAAGAAGTGACAAAAATGTGGGTCTTATAGTGAACCCACACATCCTAAAGCCTTAGGACTAGGCCTAGGCCTGTCTCAATCACTTTTGATCGCCATTGTATGCATGATATAGCATTGGGCCTAGTCCAACGACATAGATCGAAATTTTTTGGTTGCCATTTAATGGCCTACAGGTGAGTCCAAATTCTTTAAGGAATACCAAAATAATGTCACACTATCGCCCTTTTTGTACTCCTTTAGATAGTCCTTTGTGACCATGTAAAGACACAAAATGGATGAAATTGATGGAATTTGGAGTTGTCATGGTCTAAAATATGGTATTTATAAAAATTTTGACACATTTTTATTCATTAATATTGATGGGGATCAAAATATGGGACAAAAAAGGACTCCATTAAAAACTAGGTCCCTTTTGTCCTTAGTGGTACACCTTAAGAAATTTGGACCTAGGCATTGTAAATGTAAAGCCATTGGATGGTAATCAAAAAGTGGTTCAATTGCCATTGGACCATTGTATTGTTGGTGACCAAAGGTGATAAAAAATGTTTGGTTATTTTTTGTCACCAAATGGACAATTAGCAAATTAGCAACTACCAATTTTTGGTTGCCTTCATATTTGAGGAATGGCATTTGAATTTTTTTGATTGCCGACTATCCACACATTTAATTAGTGACCAAAAAAATTTTGGTCACCATCTGATGACCTTGCGACAACCATGTGTGGCTAGTACATGGGATCACCATCGAATGGCAACCGAATTTTTTCAATTGCCAAATTTTTTGGGTGCCCCTAGTATTGGGGTACCCCTAATTTAACCTATATAAGGAGGTTCACATTTTAATTTTTCCTCCCTTTCTTTTTTATGTGTATGAATTTGGTTTTTTTTTATAATTAGTGCAAAACACTTTAAAGAAAAAGGGGGAGGGGAAGGGGGGGGGAGACTCCATGCACTTCTTTTTGTTCTTTTTGTGGTTCCAAGTTTTTTCAAAGAATGAAATATGTGAGTAATCAAGTTGCAAAAGAAATAATTGAACAACCTACCAATTGGGATGACCACACCATTGTGACTTGGGTCTATGAGGGGGCAGATGTCATATATTTCCTAGGCCAAGAAGGCCAATATCATGTGGATATTATTCAATTACAAGAGGACTTATTACACAAGGACATATCATTGACATTATATGTTAATGTAATGGACAAGGATAATGTGTTCATAACCTGGGATCACAATGGCACTAGTGTCAACACTCTTTCCATGCATGTTCAAACCCAAATCCAAGACAAACATTCCTTCAAACCCAAATCCCACCATTCATTTGGGAGCAAGTTTAGGTCCTTCATTAGGGGGTGTGAGAAAATGGACTTCAACTTTCCACAAAATCTTTTAAAGCTAGGGCATAGGCAGTTGGGGTACAAGTTATTTTCCACAAAACTTTGTTTAAGGCCTCCTTTGCATCTACATCATCATGTAGGTGAGTTTCACCCAACAAGTATGGATTGAGAAGAACCCTACATAATGTAGGTTAGTCATCAACATCTTCCACCTTTGGTAAAATTGATTTTCAATCAAATTTGCAAGGTTTAATATTAATGGCAATTCAAATTAAAGATCTTGTAAAGATAAAACATGTTGTTCCAATGTTTTCATGATAAACCACACCCTCCCCATGCAAGGTTGTTTACCATCAAATGTCCTCAATGACATTAACTAAAACCAATTCCACCATGTGTACAATATTAATGCAAGTATCCCCAAACTTGTCCTTCCTTACGTTGGTTCGAATAGCTCTCACCTTAGTGAGCGACTTTTGATGATGATTGCCACACAATGAGTTGACAAAAATTGTTTAATCAATATTAAATAGTTTATTCAGTGGTGGGTTTAAACTTGAACAATCTTTCAACCATTAAAAAATTGGTTGCAAACTATGTTTCAATGGGGTTTAATAGCATTATGTTGGTTTCATAATGACAAAATATTGCTAGTGGTGCATGGTGTTGTTGTATAAAAGTAACAACAACTTTCACCTTTTTCATAATTCATTTCGCCCATGCTGCTTTTCCCCAATCTTCTAATAGCAAGTCTAAACAATAAGCAACACAACCTTGAAAATAAAGAATTGAAAAATGATAGATTATAAGGTCAGTTGCACTTCTCATGCTCGAAGCATTGTCTATACAAATTTGTACAATGTTGTCGACTCTAATGGTTTTGATGTATCCACCCAATGCATTACATATGTAATAGGCATCCTTCTACTCCTCAATTGTGTTAATGGAACCTATGAATACATTACCACTTGGACAAGTAAACATTATGTTCAATAATGGATGTCGTGTAACATTGTCCTAACCATTAGAATAAATGGTTGTTCCATATTTGTGAATCACATTTTGTGTCTTCTTAATTACCTATTGTTATTTGTGGATTTGTTAGGACCCTCTGTGCTATTTGTGCGGGGGTGGAATTTTGAGCCCCTTCCACTTGAGATGTCAAAGCATATTTTCCTTCCAGTGAAGGATTTGATGTTTCCATGGCCAAATCAAATTATGTTGCCAAATCAATGGCAAAGATCAATCCATTGTCAATTGAATGACTTAGATCCATAAATGTGCGATGATAAAAAAAAAGTTCAGTCACCACAGGATTGGCAATAGAATGCTTTCAATCACCAAACTTATGGTGACCGAAAGTATTTCGTTTCCAATTGTGTGGCAACCAAAAAATTTTAGTCGCCAAGGCTAAGCAACCAAAAATTTTGACACTCAACTTGCGACAATTGAAAATTTTTGGTTGCCAAGCTTGTGGCGACTAAATTTTTTGTGTCACTAAAAGGTTGGTGATCGAAAATTTTCAATCACCATAGGGTTAGTGACCGAATTTTTTTTGTTGTCACAAGTTTTATGACGATCGAAACAAGCATAGTTTCGATCACCCATAAGCTTGTCTCAAGCAACTTGAAAATCCCTTTGAGTAAGGTTGACCCTACATTGAATTATGTTAACCTTATACTGACGTGACGCAAGGATGTATCCACGTACATATGCATCCATTGCGTCGTGATGGACGCACGAACACAATGACAACCCTGCATTCAACACCCAAAAAATAAATGAGATTTTTTCTTTTTCATATTTATTTTGCATAATTTAATTCATTAGAAAAATTTCCAGTAACTTCTAAAATATGAAGAATGAACAATAAATAAACCTTACAAATGCCTTCATCTTTAATGAATGTTACGTGAATAAGGGTGTTTGATATATAAAAATACAAGTTTGGAAATTCCTATTTAGTGAAGTTTAAGGTTCACTAAAACTATCTAAACCATATTGAATACTTGAAAATGCATAGGTTAGATTCTACTACCTAGTGTCAATGTAAAGCTTGTTCCTATGTACAAGATTAAGAACATGGAGAAAATTAAACAAAATAAAACAATGTTCAAAAAATCAAAAAATAAAACACACAACAAAAAAACAAAACAATAAATAAGCCATTATCACAAAAACACAATTACCTATGCAATGCTCTTTTAACACCTTTAGTTACTCCATATTACTTTATTGGGTTTATAAATGCATGATATAAAGTAAAATTCATTTTTTGTGTTTATCTTATCATACTTCTTATTTTGTAATTTTACCACTTGTACTCAGAGGTGCCATGGAATGTTTTTTTTAATGCAAATTTTTTCCAAAAGAGGAATTTTTTATTTTTGAAAAAAATCTGCCAAAAAAGTAAGGGTTTTGAACTAGGTTCTCCAAATCTGGAAGGCTTGCTCTTGTAGGTCACCAAATAACAACAAAATTAAATTTTTTTTTACTATCTCACTTTTCATTTGCTAAATCCTTTCTGGGATGTTAAATGACAACATTAGAAAATTGAAAAAAATAAATTTACTAGTGTTAATTGATAATTAGGGCTTAAAGTGGATATTGAAATAAAAAGTTCTTAAAGCAATGAAATCCTTAAAGATTTTTTTAGAAAGTTGAAAGGTGATAAAAGGGTCTCCAAAGTGAAAAATAAACCTACACCTGTACATTCACCATCTTGTATATATTGTATACTAGTTTGAACCCTTCACCATCTTGTATATATTTTATAGTAGTTTGAACCCTGTGCCTAATGCGCAGGTGTGTGTGTATTTGACAGTACATATTACAAAATTACAACTACAAACTATATTTCCAAAACCTCTTTATATACCACATTTTGTTGACCTTTTGGTTACTGCCGAAGGGCCACCAAAGCTGCCAAAGCACTACCATGCTGCATAATGAGTGCACACATATGTTCTTGTATGTCTTTAGGCATTGTGTGGAGAATATATGTTGGGTTTGTTCCTAATATTGATATCAAAATCTTGGGGGTTCCCCCCCCCGGGGCCGGGCATGCCTTTCTTAGACAACAACACATGCGCAAAGAGGGGAGGGGGTTATTTATTTCTACCAGGGTTTTCTTCCTTGTATGATGCCATCCATAGATGGATGATGGGACGAAAAGATGGATGGATGGATGGATGAACAGGTCATGTGATGAAAAAACTTCACAAAAAACGACCATGACATCCTTTACTATATGTAATACATGAAAGTTGAACCAAACAATATAGGATAAAATTGAGGTGTTTTTGGGTATGTCTTGGGGGTGAGTATGGCATTTAACCCAGGAAATGAAGATAGTTAGAAAAATAGGTGACTACTACCTAAGTAGATGCTTAATTCTTTATACATAGTTAAGGGCTGTTTTCACTACCTAACAACCCCATTGTTAGAGCATCTCCACCGGGAAAATTCGATGAAGACATGCTAACATATGCCGGTTGGGCTCAGAAAATCGTTTTTGCTCAGCATAGGAATGTAATAAATATGATCTAACTGCTGCTGAGTGTTTCTGATTAGCCTATCATAATGATTTGTCCAGGTAGTTCGATATCCACCTATTTGCTATCCCAGTTTCAGTTTTATGGATGGGGTTGCAAAAAAGTAAATAACTAAACTTGGAAAAATATTTTTGCTGGTTTGCATACCGAGCACGGCTTGAGAGTTAACTACCATATTGGTTTATAGCTAGTGAACTGGAATCCAACAGAAAACTGTTTCGTGACCAACATACCATCCATCCCTCGTGGTGCACTGGTGGACGTCCCAGGACCTCCTTGAATTGGCAACCCCGCCACATGAGACCCACGCGTCTGCATACCTCTCACGCTTCTCATGCACAGCCCAAACTCAAACAACAGATCTTGCAGTCTTTTTCTTCTTCTCCAATTTGGGTCTTGTACGCGTCATGGGATCCGTCTAGCGAACTAGTAATCGCCTCATGAAGTAATCCTCATGCACGTACATGCAGGCACACAATTAGTTATTATACAGGTCCCAGCTCGATCACGCTAATTAGATTGATCATCGACTTGTACTAGTGTTGATCATTTCTTGATCCTTAAATCTCATGTCAGCTTCCTGCAGGCCAAATTATCAACTTCTCAGGCCTAGTCATGCATTGTAGCTACTAGTATACTTCCAAAACCTGATCAACTTTTTGCAATTGCTGCTGGTGTGAACAAATCAACCCAATATCATCATGTCGGGCGAGAGTGAAACAACGGGTGTGGGCCAGAAGGTGGAGGAGACGAAGCAGTATGCACAGGAAAAGGCAGGACAGACCCAAGAGGCTACTAAGGTTGATCTGTTACAATCATTTTCTATATGGAAATAAATTATCTTGAAACAGTGTCTGGATCATGCTATATACGCCTGCAAATTGAGTATCTCGTTTAGTTGTACCGAAAGCATATCGTAACTGGGTGATGCCTCAAAGTCAAATCATGCATCTATATATATAGAGGCGATCCAATGCTGCACGTTAATAATTTAGCATGCAGCTAGAGATCCTGCGAATCAATGGCGATGCCGTGATTGTGCAAACGAAACTAATTAGATTTCATGTCAATGGTAGGTAATAGAAAGCAGATCAGATATATTGCTGCATCCTGCATATAACTGTTTAGTAGCTGATTCCTGCACGACATCATATTACATATAATATATACGGTGAAGTTCGTGTCTCGGATCTGTCTTTGACAACAGGGACCGCGAGTTGGGACAGGTAGCTAGCCTTGAGTAGTAATTCCTTTTACGTTGGGTGACACTGCTGCAGGGTGCGGCCAAGAAAACCTCGGACGTTGCAGCCCAGACAGGGGAACAAACGAAACAAGTCGCAGGACAGACAATAGAGCAAACGAAGCAGGTGGCTTCTGAGGCGGCGCAGACGGCAGCAGAGAAAGCCGCCCAGGCCAAAGGAACCATTTCCGAACTTCTGCAAAAGGTAATATAACTACCTATGATATCATGAATGATCTTGAATCTGCATGCACGCGGTGCCCTAGTACGTATACTTCTTAGATGCTACCATGTGTATAATTCTTCCTGTAGTATCTTGCCAAAATGTCTAAAACATAAAGATCGAGATGTAACGGCCACTCTGATCAAAGCTTTTTTAACTTCTTATATTCTTCTATGAAATTGGCCAGATTCAAAAGATTTTGTTGCAGACTCAAACCAGATGACCATGATATTTTTCCTGCTAGCTGCTGCTTCATGATTCCGATTTTCTGTTATGCTTTTGTAAGTACAAAATGGGATTCAACTGGTTTGTCTGGATGCATCATGGATGATGGGTCGATTTCAGACTGGCGACACTGTGGCCGAGGTGCTTGAGACGGTGAAGAAAACGGTGCTACCAGGCGGTGACGAAGCTGCTGGCGACCAGAAATAAAGAGATCTCCAGTTTGGTGAAGTTACCAAGTGCAATCTTTTGTTTAATGAGCAATATTGCACTCTTGCACTTTTGTTGATATTGTGGTATAGATATGGCAGAAGGTGTATATTCATATCCGGCTGCAAAAAGACTTGTTATAAGTTTTTTTGGGACCGCCATAATGCCTTTAGGGTTTTGAACTTTCTGTTGAAAGTTCGCAACAAAGTCAAGCTTCTTCTGGTCTGTAGTTAGTACTTTGTGTGTCTGGTCATGTTGAGCTGCTCTAGTGCACATGTGTATTGAGCCAGTGTTTTCTTTTGAACCTGGCTACCTGAGAAGAAAAACAGCACAAAAAAGGAGTATTGTGTCACAAATTCCATGTTTCTTTAGGGGAAAATTTTGCTTTGAGTGTAAATAGTTTCCCCAGCTTGTGAAGTGTGGCCTGGCTAGGGTTAATTAACACTAGGGTTTCATTTGAGATCTGATCATTGAAGTGTGGCACTGGATCAGATCTCAAATGAAATCAGGGCTTAGGTTGAGAATGCTGAGATTAGATTGAGATGGGTAGGCCTTGAGGGTTGCAAAATCATCCACAGACAACATTTCCTGAACAAAGAGGCATGAGTACCTGAGGTGGTGGTAGGAGAAGAGGTTCTCAAACCCTAAACCCAAAACCTGCTAATGACCTAAACAAACTTGGAGAGTATCAATACATAAAAGCCTACATAGACAGTTTATTAATTATTTGCAAAATTGAATCTCTCACAGACAGGGTTCACACACATATTACTTGTGCACTGTGCTTTTACCAAATTAATATTATCATAAATGGTCATTTGCAACCTATTCTTATGAAATGGGGCCACTAGTAGCCTAGCATCCATAAATGGTCTATCCCAGGATCTTGTAAAAAACATGCATGATCCAACCACTGGCCCAAAGGATGCTTATATGAAACTTTGTGCATACTTAGCCTCATTGAGGGTGTGCACAAGCACACTATATAGATTGGGACCCTTTCCATATATCATTGAACATTATGATTGTTCATGACATAAAAAAACTTGTTGAAGAAAGTACACTTTTTGATTTGATATTATGTGGTGGTAAAGTATAAATTTATTTGAAAATAATGTGTAAGATTGCATTGAAAAATAAAATAATGTATTCCAAAACTATGAATGCACATAGGTTGAATTATGTTAATTGTGAATCATCTCAAAAAAATATTTCTAAGTAAAGATCTAAACATGATAAAAATGTGATAAACTAAAATTTTCAAACAATCACATTCACATGAAAAGGGATAAGCATAACTAGGTGGTTTTGATTTAAATTTCATTACAAATATTTATTTTAATGACTAATGAAGCATTGATATTAATGTAATATGAAATGAGAAATTGACATTGTTATATCTATATATCATTACTACATATCTATGTGTTTTTAAGCTAGTTTTTAAAATTGAGTTTAGTCATATTTTTAATCACATTAGACAATGGACAAAATTGGTTGTACATAGTCATAACGAACAAGTTGTATTTTACACAAATGTGATTAAAAGTATATGATTAAAATGATTAGTTGACATGGCATTATTAATTTAATTTTATATCATTTATTTTTATTAAATGAAATTATGTAATTTTAATATTTTTGAACTATAGGTGAATCCAAAACATTACCACCCTTGATCTATGATTCAACCTTCGAATTTTTTTTCGAATCTTTTTTTTGAGCTGACAATGAACATTACTTATAGATCACATTAGTTGATATTATACAAGCCATTGAAACCCCAAATTTGGGATCTTTTTTAATGATGAATTCATTGCCCAAATAAAATTTGAACCCACAACCTTCTTGGCCACACTCCAAGGCCTTAATCACTAAGCCATCACTTCACTAACTAAAAACAATTGGTAGCACAAAATATATAAACACATATTTTGAACAAAAAAGTGCATTTTTTTATCACTATTGGTAGGTTTATTATTACATTGAACTTTGTAATTTTTTTAATTCAAAAATATGTGTAAATCATAATTATTTTGAATACTCATTAATTAACAAATTCAAATGCATTTTTGAAACTTTGAATTGAGTTATGTATTCAAATATTATTTAAGTACAACTAATTTATCAACTTTCATGTCTTTGTGATTTCATTTCAAAATGTACAAAAACTAATATAGTTTTAAATATTTATTTAAAAAATTCATATGTAATGTCTAAATAATTATATCATTTAATTTAAAAATTCATATATAATGTGTTAAGTCTTTGATTGAATTATAATCATACTGATCTTTGTGATTCCTTTTAATTTCAAAAAGTGAACAAAAAATTCAATATTTGTTTCAAAAATTTAAGGAATTTGCTTGGGTTAGAAATTTTGCATATAAATATTTTGGTACATTTGGTTTCCTTACTTTCATCATTGATTTCAATTTTATAATATTTGATTAAGAATTTGAATTAAGCATCTATGAAACCTATTCAATCTAACCCATCAACTTACAGTGCACGTTTGAAGGTTTGAACCCCTTGCCCTCCCCTCACATCCATGCTTAAGGAATAATTTTTTAACAATTGAATCATTATTTAAATAAATGATATATTTTGTTAATACATTATTATCCACATTATTTTGTTAATTTACTTAGAATGTATCTATCGTAAGCTAGTGTGAGCTACCTTTGGGTTAGTTTATATACAAGCCTTAGGCTATTCCTAAGCTAATGTAAGTTACCTTACATTATGTTTACAATACCATAGATTATTCCTATGCTATAATACATAGTTTATTCTAAGTTATTTCACCCCAAATTATTTTTTGACATTTTAAGTCATTTCATTGTGAGTTGTTTTAGGCTATTCCACTATAGGCTATTATTGTTTAGGCTATTTAAAGCTATTTTCACTTATTTTAATATATTCCACCATAGGGTATTGTTAGTTATTTACCCTAGTATATTTTTGATTATTCTATTCTAAACTATTTTGGGCCATTTTAGGTTATTATTGGTTATGTTACCTAAGGTTATTTTTATTTTATTCTTATTTTTTGTTCTTATACCTAAAGCTATTATTGGATAATCCACCTTAGTCTATTATTGACTATTCTAAATTATTCCAAGTTATTATCCTTAAGTTATTCCACCTTAACTTAATTTCAACTATTTATCTTATGTTATTATTGTTATAATAAGTTATTTCACTTTAAACTATTTTCAATTATTCTAAGTTATTTTACCCTAAATTATTATAAGGTATTCCACCAAGTAGGTTATTATGGGTTATTATAAATTATTCGTACTCTAGAGGAATCTTCTCCTTTGCAACCTTCCATGGAACATGCCCATTGGTCATACGTGCACATAGTATGATCTAGATGTCACTCATACATCAGGTCAAGTTTGTGCCAAAAATTTATGTACAAATCCTAGTACACCAATGAACATAGTATGATCTAGATGTCACTCGCACATCAGGTCAAGTTTGAGCCAAAAATTTATGCGCAAATCCTAGTACACCAATGACCCATAGACATTCCGTATGGGCAGAGCCAATAAAACATGACAATTGACCACATATGTATAATAGCTCTTCAAAATCTGCACAAGCAACTGGAGCAACAGAAGTTGAAGAATAGCACTGGCTGTAACTGACAAACCAATTTAAACATTGATAAAATACACAACACAATACAGGTACAAATCAATGTCTAGATTGTGTAGAATGTGTACAATTAACGTGCTATTATGCATCAGCATTTTCATGACATTCATTTTACATTGAACGAACTGAGAGGTCTGGCAGTCCCCGATTTGAATATGTTCAATTTGAACAGATTGAGAGTAGAATATAAAATAAAAATCAAGAGTTTCTTTGAACTTCTAGACAAAATTTGTTGGTAGGTGGTAGAAAAAAAACTCCATAAAATAAATAAATAAATAAATAACAGCAGGTTGGGGATCAAATCAGAATTTTTCAAGTTGAGAAAATGTTTCTATTTTTTTTTTTAATCAAATTGTTTTTTTGGTTACCCCCTTTAAAAAAAACCCACTGTGTATGGCAAAATTAGTAGCCAATAATGTGTTCTAGTAGGTACCTACTACCTACCAACAGATTTTTTCTACACGTGAAGCGTGCATGGGGGGTAGGTTCAAGAATGGGAAGCGTCGCCGCGACTGTCGCGGGCGCCACCCACGTCGCGCGCTCTTCCGCCGTTGCCAGGAACTGACAACGGGTTCTGTCCACCCGCATGCGTTACCACCGCTACAAGCCCATGCACAGCGCACGCCTCCTTCACTACTGTGTCCATTCCATCTTCACGCTCTCGACGTCGAGCTGCGCGCGGATTGCTTGCCGCTTCCTCAGATCTCGTCGTTGTCATCATCTTTCCTTTAATTACTTTTCTGTATCTAGACCTGATCTCTCTAACTAATTTGTCGTGGTCCGATCCTTTTGTCGATTTCGTTTCTCTTGCTTGTTAAATCCCCGGAATTTTTTTTCTGTTGTTGGTTCTGTTGTTTTTGGTGAGCTTTGTTGTCTAGCTTGCTACACAAGGTTTTGTGCTCTAGTGTTTCGAATTGTAAATTACAACTCGTTTGGGATCTGGGATTTTTTTTCCCTTGTTTGTTTGCAGATCAATCATCATCATGTCGTCGGCCGTGGATCAGCAGAAGAAAGATCAGTTAACAGATCGTGCGCACGAGCTTTACTACAGGGCGCAGCAGAATGCGCCCACCTCGCGTCAGATTTTGGGACTTGTGACCCTGCTGGTTGCTGGGGGTCTTCTGTTGCTGTTGGGAGGGCTCGCCCTCACAGGAACTACCATCACGGTGCTCTTGGCTACTCCTGTGCTCATCTTCTTCAGTCCTGTTTTGATTCCGTTGGCGGTGGTGGCTTTCTTCATCATCGGGGGCCTACTGGGAGCTAGCACCTTCGGCGTGGCGGTGGTGTCCGCCATCTCGTGGGCATACAATTACTACAAGGGTCGCCATCCCTTTGGTGCTGATCGGGTACTGAATATGATGATATATGCGAGCACTGCCTGCATTGAACGTTATACTCCGTGATTTGCAATTCGTGATGATCAGCTAGGCTAAATTTGCAGAAATTGCATGCGTGTTGTTGCAAACAACAGTAGGTGCGGCGTGTGTCAGGGAATGGGGCCAGATTTGTAATATTTTGCACCTGGCTAACAATTATCGACCTCTGACATTTGCAGATTGATGAGGTCCGCCATCGCCTTAGTGACACGGCAAGTCAAATCAAAGAGAAGGCGAGAGAGTATGGATCTGAAGCCAAAGGATTTGTGCAGTCCAAGACTGACACCAGTCTTGCAGCTTGAGTCATGGGCCGGCGCGGTCATCGTTGTAGTAGCAGCTACACATTAATAATTCCAGGGGATTCATGATCTTTGAGAGTTGGTGAGTTCATGAATCCCTGTACTGATGAGACCATAAAGCTGGGGTTTTGGGATCCTCAAGAATGCTAATGTACATTCTGGTGATCACTTGAGATATAAAATGCAGGTGTTTGCAAACATTTTTGTGCAAGACTTAGGTCGACTATCTACTATGGTTGTGCACAGAAATATTAGTACTTCATGATAAGTTACTTACTCCATCTTGAAGTGCACTAAGTTGATTTCCAAAATTGTGCAAACTACTGAATTTCTAGTGTCTGGAAGTCTGTGGTTTGTGGAATAGTTCCTAGTTTTCTGTACTACTAGCTAGTTGTCTGTTAAGTAGAAGAAGATATATGATCTCTACATGCTTTTGAAGGCCCTGATGAAACTTGCAGCCTAGTGATCATGGCGCCCTCTTCTCATTTGCTTTGCCCCTGCATGTCGATGCTGATCCCCTTGAGAGAACTTACACTAAAGACTTGACAAAAAATGTACGAGAACAGGGCCTTTCTGGGAATGTGGGCCTGGCGTGAGGCGCCTGAGCTCAGTGAAACTTGAGATCCTTCATGATGCTTGAACATTCATGATGCTTGTTGATGCTTGTTGATGCTTTAGATCGAGTTTAGTTGATGTGTTTAGGGTTTAGGGATTAGGTTTAGAAATTGCAGTTTTGATTTTTTTGCTCCTTAATATACTATAGTTCTTTCACTTGGAAGTTTGAATCATTTTTAAAATTCAAAGTGCTTTAGACTTTGAAAATTATGGATTTTGAAAATGTGTCTTTAACAAAAGTTGTTCATGTTTATATGATAGAGGGCATTCAATGTATAATAATGTGAATTTATAGTCAAAATGTATTTATATGTAAAATATAATGTTGAAAGGGGTACCCGAAATAAATTTTTTTTAAATTATAAACCAACACAAAAGCAATACATGTTATGTGCAATCTTTGAAAAAATATTTTTACTTTGGTGCCCCTAGCTCTTTTGAACGTGTTTTCACCCTAATGGTGGTTGAAAAGAACAATTATAAGTTCTACCTCTTTTTGTTGATTGTTTTTATTTTACTACAAATTTTGATTTGTGAACATCAAAATTCATTTTGGAATCAATCCTAGGATATTTTTGCACTTACATCTTAGTAATTTTTTAAAGTTCAACTAATAAATTAGATTTAAAAGCAAACATAGGACCAATTATGATTGTCTTTCAAAAGCATCCTTATCATGTAGTAGATTCCAATTCCATGGCCTCTTTTGGGTTCTTCAAGAGCTTTGGCAAGCACCATTGGTGGTGTTGTGTATATGCACAATTTTGCAAAAGGTGGAACACTCCTCAATCTAGGCTTGGGAAAGATCTTATATATTATATTTGTATGATGGGTCACATGTGAATCTACTTATGAAAAACATCATACATTTGTGGTCCAATTAAGATTTTGTTATGGTATGATTTTGTTTACTATCTTTGAAGTCATGTCCTTTTCAGCTAGTTTTTTTCCATTCCTCTTTGGCGCCTATGGTAGAAATTGGAACTCCCAAAAAAATTAATTTGTTAAATCCTTGGGGAATTCAATTTTTATATACCATTTTTGTACTTTCATCTATAGCTATCGTAACTTGGGTTCATCATATTATATTAGTTGAATCCAAAAAACAAGTTGTATACACTTTAGTAGCTACTAAATAATTGTCAAATTATCGAAGAAACTTTCTACTTACCTTTTGTAATCATACCATTATTGATGTTCACAATGAAACAAATGCAACTTACCATTTAAATGAATTGGAACAATTTAACATGTTACTCAAGGAAAGGATCAAGTTAATTAACTTTATAAAAAGTATTTGATCGTGTCTTTAAAAGATAAGCAAATGGGTCATTCATGAATGTGAGGTGTGGATAAAATACTAATTTGAATGTGTTTGGTCAAGTTATTGATTAATTAATAATATCGTAGTGTTACATCCTTCACAATAGAATGGTAATGGTAACTTGTTTGCCACAAAGCAAGAGGAGGTCTTAAGCCCAATATAAAATTAAAAAATTATTAATTAGAAATCTTATGTGTTTTCACATAAATATAAAAGTATTTTGGTAGTATCAATGAATTAAATAGCCACAATTTGGATATTTAAAATGGAGGGCTCATAATATCTACCCACTTAATAAAGAAAGCTAGTGATAATAAAACACTTGACTCAATCTTATTTGTTTACATGCAAAATAGGAAGGAATTCAAACCAATGTACATGTAAATGATTTTAATTTATGAACTTTGTGTGATTGACATAAGAATTCTGACTTTATGTCCAAATAAAATTAATCCTAGAATTTTAAAATAAAATAAATGACTATGTGTCTTATGCCTTATGAAGACATGATAAAAAATCAAGTTGGTGAGTTGTGGTGAGTTGTGGTGAGTTGTGTGAGAGATAATTACCTTGCACAATTTTTAAAACATTTTACTATATCATATGAGTAAATGGCAACCAAATAGCACAACTCTATGAAATTTTTTTGACTCTAACATTTTCCTATCCATAATTTTCATAGGATTTGAAAGAATGGAATATGTAAAAACATCTTTCATGATTTCTGCCCAAAATATGTTATAATTAAATTTTTAGAAAAAATGTAAAACTTTTGAACAAAATTTGGCCAGAAATTTATAAATATTTTTTAAAAACTTTATAGTCCAACAAAGAAAATCGTTGCCGAAATGTAAAAGGTGAAGGATCCAATTTGAACTTCATGGCAATTTAGTTAAATATTGAAATATATTTTCATGAATATATCTTGTAAGAAAATAATGCAAAAAGTTAACATCAATTTGTTCAATTTGTTTCCGTTTGCTACATATGTTTTACAACTATTTGGATTTAGCATCCTTCATTCTTTTATTTTTTAAAATACCTCCAACAAATTTTATCACAATGCAAAGAAATGAATCCATTAACTACAATTACCAAATGGCACAATGTCATCTTTCGTATGTTCAATTGTGACAATAATAAAATTAAATGTTTTTTTGTGAAAAACAATTATCAATATTATTTCTTTCATATTAATAAAAGTATTCATTTTTTTAAGTCATTCCTTCCATTGCTTTAGAAAATGTGCACAAACTTTTTACTTCTACAAATTTATCAAAATAATTGAAACTATTTTAATCCTTAAACTTTTGCCCAAAAATGAAATTACAAATTAAATCTTCAAAAGGAAATGATATTTGCAGTTTTCAATGACCATAATTAATAAATAATTACTAAAAGTCAATACTTTTTTATTAAATAGTCAAAACACATGCCTCAATTTTTAACTTTCATATCTCAAATATAATCAAAATTTGGCTATGTCTATAGATGACCATTATTTTGGCTCCATCACATAACACCAACAAAAAAGTAATACAAAGTGTTATTTAGAATTAACATACACATAACATTGCAAAATTTGTTTGATCTCCATGATCATAAACATTGTTTATTTTTTCATGCCTTTTTGCTAAGCCTTCATGTCCAAACTTGCTAATTAATATTCTAAATACAAGCTTGCCTTCATTACCAAAAGAATGCAACTTGAGTGCAAGCATGGTAAAGTAATAATTTTACATCTTTGTCAAGATAAATGAAAAATAGGATGAAATAAGCCTTGATCTATTAAATTTTTAAATTAATTATTCCAATGATCAATATGAAATGTTTTTATACTCCTTTATAATAACTACATGTTTGATATGCATTTGAACAAGTAATTATCTTGTTTGAGCAAAATAAGTTTCAAATATGTGAAAGTAAGATTTTAATCAGAAAGCTTTGCTACTTCAAGTTGATCGAGCCCAAAATTTTATAGATCTACTTTCAACTTTTCCATATTATAGTCATAAATATTTATTAAAATTATCAAGTTTTATATTAATATGTTTGAACATATTGTGTAATCCCCATGGGGGATATTTAATGTTATTTTTGTGACCTATGTGCGTCAAACAACTATTTAGGGGGGGTATTCAATTTTGGATTAAAAATTTTCCCCACCCTATTATTATTTAATTTTCTAATATGCACATATTTTAGCCACCATGTAGTTGTTTATGATTTTTTTCTAAGATCAAATTTCAATACCTTATATTAAATTAATCTTTTAGTTTTAGAAATTTTGAAATGAAAAAAAATTGCCTATGTGCTCTTTGAAATCTTATATCCAAAAATCCTTCCAACCACTTTCACATAGAAAGAAAATGTAGACACTTGTGCTTGAACTTTCAACAAAATCAAACCATGTTATTATTGTGGGAAAACTCTGTCACCTCCCTATAACCCTAAAATCTAAAGTCCTAAATGTCAAATTTAAATTTATAAACTTTCTTTTCCATTCTAACTTAAATTTCATAATCCCAAATTTAAATTAAGTTATTGACATTATAATCACCATAAACAATTAATCAAAACATTATTTCACAATAATTGAACCTATTAACAACTAGTACCTTAAATCTTTAATGCACATGCTATGTTTTTTTTTAAAACAATTCTAATATTAGAAATTTACACATACCCTATAAAAATATTATTATATGTTTGAAATATACATAACCTTGATTTTTGAACTAATTAACTTAAATGTTTTACCCAACAACCAATATATTGCACCTAATATTTTACTCATGTATTTTCTACATTTTTTGAATAGTGTCCCCCCCCCCCCCCCCCCCCCCCCGCGGGTGTAATCACACTAATAGGAACCACAACAAATGTAGCTAATGTTTAGTTTTTCATTTTTTAATGTCAAAATTTATTAGAATTACAAGTCTCTACGTAATATTATAGTTTGACATTTGATCATAAGAATTTTTGGCCAATGTAAAAATCATGGATTTCTAATCCCAACACCTTCTATAACCAATCACAATTTGCCACATCATCCTAGTGAACACTCCCATTGTTTTTTGAACAACCCTAAACCCAAAGGGACAAGGTTAGCTCATGTTGTCTTATTTGCACCCCATGGAGTTCACCACAAGTTTTGAATGTAATTGCATTCATAACCTTTGTGTTCAATTTATAATACACTCAATGTGCAATTAATGATGTCATAATAGACTTAAACAAGTTATGAATATATTTTTGAGTGTTTATGTTAAAAACACTAGAATTGATTCTTTGATAAATATTTTTTCAATCTATTTCACCATGTTTTGCAAACATTTTCTAATCTTGTAATATTATCATACCATGTGACCAATTAATGAAAATTTTCCATTTTTAAGTTTGATTACATTGAAAGATATTCCATAGGTATTTCATTTTCAAGGTCTATTGAATATGAAATTGTATTAATATAAGATCAATGGAATTTATATGTGTACTTTGACATGTGCATTTGAACAAGTAAAAGCCAATATTCAAAGTACATTTTTATTTTGAAGCAAATTAATTTGTAAATATTTTTAATTTTTGAATTAGTTTGAAAGTATGGAATTAATTATGGTGTTTTAGATTATGTTATATTTATACCAAAAATAATCTTACGAGGGGATTTTTTAATGACCAATATGGTAAACCATAATAATATTATGGAAGGCAGAATATAACTACAAAATTCACAACTATGATACATGTATAAATATATAACACATAACATTTTAAATTTGATACAAATATATAGAAATTGATGATTATTAATTATGTAAATTGGTTATTAAATGGTTTACTATACATATAAGATACAATTGCAGATAATTCACTATTAATACACCTTTGAAATGATGAAATGTTACAAGGTTAAATGACACATGTTCATGTGTTCACAAGTTTGTGGACATTTGAATATTTGAACATGAATTCAAAACATTTACATTTTTGACATGTGACATGTATGGAAACTAAAAAATATGGCATGCCATAATATCCAAAAAAAACTAAGAACCCAAAGGCTTTAAACATTGGTTAAATGGGGTATATTGATCAATTGCATAAGTATTTAGATTTATATTAGATTTTTTTAATAATAATTTTTTAATATATTTTTTATATTTTTATAATAAAAAATAGGACGTAAAAGCAATTGGTTTGAATGGTCATCAAACATGAAGTTGAAGACTTCTTGTATGAT
>Ga0209208_10003972_pt1 | contig 21076 bp, 21 predicted proteins | sample S1TSphfallax_3_FD_187694 | JGI IMG/M metagenome (GOLD analysis project Ga0209208, IMG submission 187694) | Host-associated microbial communities from peat moss isolated from Minnesota, USA - S1T2_Fd - Sphagnum fallax MG (SPAdes) (version 2) | ecosystem: Host-associated > Plants > Peat moss >...
AAAATTAAAAACCAAAATTCAAAGGTTTTAAACTATAAATATTTATTAACTGAAAGAAAATACGTTAATCTTTAAAAATAATCAAATAAATTTCATATAAAACCAAAAGAGAAGATATGTCTTTTATATTTGTGTGATCTTTCCAACCTAATTTTTCCACTCTTTTTGAAGAAGATATAAAATGCAATTGTATTACTTCACATATGTGTAAACCCTAAAATTTTCCCCCCAAATTTAGCCTACTTTAGATTAATTACTATACATTTGTGAAAAACTTATTAATTAATTTGTGTCTCAACCCTAAACCTAATGGTTAAGTTAGTAGGGTATGTAATTAATAGAGTAGCTAGGTTAGTAGGGTAGGTGGTTAGTACAATAGCTAGGTCAGTAGGATAACTAGTTATTAGGGTAGCTGTGTCAGTAGGCTGGTGCAATACTTATGACGATAGGAAAGTGAGCAGGGTAGGTATGTGTGAGGTCAGGTCCAGGAAAAACGGCCAAGAACCAAAAAAAAAAAAGAAAAAAAGTACAGTGGTCAGCAGCAAAAAGAAATCGACTGTGATGAGCCCCATCCGGCGCTGAATGAAAAAACGCAACCCATCCGGTGGACAGAACGGCCAACTGGTGCATTGGTGGCTGTTAATTCACTCTGCCCCTTCCCTGCAAGGTTACTACTGTGTGTGCACAGGATCAGTTCTCAGCACCATTTGTGCTGGGCTGGGCTGAGTGCAAAGACCTGGGCGGATTTTTCCTGTGATACCTGGTGCATACCCACTGGTGCATACCCACTGGGTATCATGGGAAAAAGGGGGGGCAAGTGTTTTTAAAAATGAAACGGCTGAAGGAGTGAGCATTGCATTTTTCAAAATGCCCACCCTCCGTTGAGGAAAGATTATGGCTGCAACATGCCCTCCGATTACACTATGAGAATCTGCCCAGGATTTGCCCCGGTATTTGTGTGCTAATGGAAAGTGCAAGCATTAATTTTGCAGAATTTGTACTGCTGGTTGCAGAGTAAGAAAAACTTGGGTTCTTTGCTTTGATGATAATTAAATGGTAAGAGTCACAAACCACCATTGTACCTTAGCAGCTTGGACACACGTCTGATGCACAATTAATTAATTTTGAAGATCCCATGTGGAAAAGTAAAATATTCTTTAGTAGTGTGAAAATTTCTCTTTATTCCTTCACAGAATTTTGTTCTTTGAAAGACATATTATAAAAAAAATTCATGTTTCTAAAATAATGTAATTAGTATGGAAGCTGCCAAGTTACCATGGCAATGCCCAAGAGGCATGGCATAAGTACTTGAAATCAGCTACAGATTGTCAAAAAACAGCTACCCAAGTAAAGGTTGAGGAAGAGAGTTGAGTATGTTTGGAGCCACACATCCGTGACAAAATTGTACTTGAGATGTTTGAAGGAGCTGAAGGTCTGCTATTATTGGTCCTCAGCAATTGCAGCACCACAACTTTTGACATCCTAAGTTCATCATTCCTCTAAGTTCCTCAAGTTTTCTCCAGTCCAGCTTTCATCTTTCCAGATGGAGATCAAATGACCATGACAAACTTGACCTATTTGGCACCTTATGTTATCCCAATTTTTCAGTATATAGTGACTTGTTGGAATCAACTGGTAACCAATGAGGCAGTATAATCTTAAGATTATTTTATTTTTTGGATAACAGGTCTTAACTTAATCGGTTGTTAATAGAACAAGTTGAATTAAATTTGTGACTAGTAAGTTTGTTATTTTGATTTTGAAGTTTATATTAGCTAGAGATTGTTTAAGTTGAAACAACACTGTGAGTTGGTATAAATAGGAGGATTTAAAGCTAGATTAAGAGATCTTTTATTTTTTGTAACTTTTGGAGAATTTTTGAATTTTGAATCAATTTACTTTGATTTTCTTTGAAACCTTTACTTTTCATTTTTTTTGGAATGCAGGATGTAGAATTAACAAGAGACTTCAATGCTTGTGTTTTAATATTTTAGATTTGGAGAAACAAACCATACCTATTGATAATTTCAGTAAACCAAAATTGGAAAATAGAAGAGAGCATGTAAAATTAAAGGGAATAGAAAACACCCTTAACATTTGGTGATCATGTAGTGGAACAAAAGTGTGAACAATCATGTTTACAATCTTTGGTTTTTAGTAATTGTTTTGTTCTTATTTTTAGGTTTGGATTTGTATTTAGGTTTAGTCATTTTCTAGGATTATTTTTATGTTCATACTTTTTGTTTCTCTTTACAAACCAATAATTAAGGATTTCTTAGGATTTTCATGTTGATCCCTGATTTTTTTAACAACCTATTGACCAAAAGAAACTTGAATTAATGATTTTTGTGAGATGTTAAGAATAGTCACAAGGAGCCTTAGAAGGCAATTAGAATTAGAAGCATTGTAACAACTTGTTTGTGAAATGGTTCAACCACAAGAATAACCACATTTTCAAACAAAGGGAATACAACTGGTTGAAGCTCCTAACAATGAGCTTCAACAACTTGTTATAGTAGATGTACCTTTTCATCAAATACCAATAGAGCAAAAGGAAAGAAGGGAATCACAAGTATTTTCAATTGGTTGATTTTGGCACCCCAACAGTCATCCCAACAACAAAGGTCAAATGCACAACCAGGTGGGTAAAACACTGAACAAACATGTTCAACATGCTGATGAGATAACCTTTGCAAGACAAAGATGGTAGTTTGTGACACCCAATTATTATATTCCTAGAGCCATTATGCCTTCTCGATCATCACCGATTGTTGGTTATTATATATTTAAATTAGTTCCTATTTTGAATCCAACCACAGTAGATTCAGAATTGGAGCGCAACCAACTTTTAATTCAGTTGGAACAACTATGTAACTTGGAACAAAGACATTCACATAGATTTGGTTATCAATAGCCTATAGAACCAATGGAAGCAAATCGCGTCTCCTTTTGATGTTCAACAAACACAACCATTTCATCAAATTATTTGGCCAAATATACCTGCCATGGGAACCATTGAACAACCATTTGTTCAATGAAGTATACCAATTTTAACCACCCAACCCATTATTGAAGTTGCATTAGCATGCGCATATTATCAACATGTTGGACATGACTTCAAGAATTGTCCCTTTTGAGGATGATAAATTAAAGAGATTGATGAAAGAATAATTCAGAACTTCTTTACATCTTGTGGTACCAAGCACACAAGTGACACATGTTGGTGTACTTGTGCAACAAATTTGACCACAACCGAATTTGGTTACCAACCCAATACCAATTAATCAACATTTACGTCGGCCACAACTTATTACACCATTGATAATAGAGCAACCTAAAACTGTATTGTACCCAATGTGGTATAGTATAGTTCCATCTTTTGTACCTATGGATCTTAGCATGTATTTTATGTACTATTCGGGAATCAAGGGATTTGATCTATTGAGTTTTGGAAGAAAAAATGGTTATGTAGTTGATGTTACTCAACCATTGCCACATGTTGAGCAATTGGTGGAAAACCAATATCCTATCAAAGTTCCAACTTCTAGACTAAAACAATTGGTTCCTGTTGCGATAGGTGTACATGTTCAACAAACAATGACAGTAGTTTTACCTATTAATATACTTGAAACTGGATTAGATTACATGTCTATGGTAATGGTGTTCTAATCCAATAGCTTAGAAGGGCTAATTCATATCCATAGCCGAATGGAGAATCACCTAGAGGTTTGCCTAATGGAGGATTGTTAGGAGAAGGATCACTTGATCGCAACCCACCTAGAGGACCACCACTTGATCCACCTATTGGATTTTACGGATGGCCGACACTTGATCCAAGGATATTCATGCCACCATGGTATCAATTAGTTCCAATTCGAAGTAAACTGATTAGTAAATTGCCATATCAAAAGTTTCAATATCCCACATATGTGAAGGATATTGATCCAGATGTTCACATTAGAGTTTTCAAGAAGGTAATTAAAACCAATGGTGAGATTGTGGAAATTGATATCATCAAACTATTTGGTTTCACTTTACAAGACAACATTTCAAAGTAGGGTAAAACTTCGTACAATATCATCTTAAATACACATTTGATGAGTCGGAGCAAACATTTTGTAAACATTTTCAAATTGTGAAAAATGATGAAGAAATTTATATGTAGTTGAGGAATTTCCAACAACAAGTTGGCGAACAGGTAGAGGTCTACTACAAACGTTTGTTTAAACTAGTTAATTGCTTAGAAGTGAAAGCTATTGATGTTTTCCTTATTATTACTTTCAAAGCAAGTTTATAACCATACTTTAAATTAGCAACAACAAGTATGACGAAAGATACCCTTATCAAACATAAGGAATATGCAATGATTTGTGAGGAAAGTGGACCGATCATAGCAAATTACAATGCCTTGATAACTCAACCAAAGTCTAAACCAATTGCAAAGCCCATAGTCATTTATACCACTATGAAGCAATAGTTAACATGTTCAAATTGTGGTAAAATGTCATGTGAAAGAACCTATCATAACAAGAAGAAAGAAAAACTAGTAATTCTTATTGTACGAACTAGTAATTGTTGAACTAGTGGCTAAAATAATTGCACAACATGTTAAACCAACCAAAGTGCCATTCATATATCCTTGTATTACCTATTCTAGTTCTAAACATCATGCATCTAATTATCCTAGAAAGACAAAAGTTCAGAACATGTTTTAGACTAAGCCAACCATTATTGCCACTATTGTAACAAAAAACCCTAAACCTGATTTTGTATTGGTCAATGTAGTTGTTGTTGTCACGACACATAACCAAGTACTGAAACAACAAGTTCTTAGAAAATGTGAACTAGTGAAGGCAAAAACAACATTTGATTAACAAACATAAGAATAACTATGTGGTTCCTTTGTTCATACTATGAAGGAGTTACAAGGAAGTGACTTAATGTCATAAGCATTTGTCAATTTAAATAGACCACTTCATTCAAATTCAGTTGGTTCACTAGAATTAGTAAATCAACTAGCTACTAGCAAGCAACCTATTCAATTGACTCCACAAACAATATCACTAGAGAAGACTTTGGAGGAAATTTTGAAAGACATTAATACTCAAGTTTTGGAGACTAAATATGTTATCAACTTGGGGCAACTTTTGAAGGTTGTGTTGAACATCAAACAATACATTTTGAAACCAAATAAATCTATTCAACCAATTCAACTTGAACCTATTCAACCTGAACTTGCTTGTGCAACAATGGTTATCAATCATTAGATGGTTGTGATTCAAGTCCAAGTTGGTAAGAACTTCATTAATGATGTGTTAATTGATGGAGGATCTAGAGTTAACATCATTACCAAAAACTTGGGAGTACAATTAAGTTTGTCAAAACCTAATCTAACACCTTATAATCTGCATATGACGTATCAAACTATAGCCAAACCATTTGGCCTTATTATGAATATGAAAATATTTGTTCATGGAATTCCTTATATGGTTACATTTATCGTTATCAACAACACTGTTTTAGATTCTAGTTACTCAATGTTACTAAGATGCCCATGGTTGAGAAATGCAAAAGTATCCCACAATTGGGGAACTAATATTGTTACCATACAAAAAATTAGTACAATAAGAACCATATATGTAATAAATAGTAAATAGTCAATAATCAATAACCAATAATTTAAAATTTTAAAAATCAATAATTAATAGTATATTATTATTGTTTAATGTTTAATATTTCAAAGGAAATATTCAATAATCAACCATTTATATTGAATAATTAATAATTAATAGTAAATAATCATTATTTAATATATAATTTTTAGTAATTTTTAGGAAATAATCAATTATTAATCATTGATATTATTTTTTTATTTATAATTTATAGTAATACAAGAATCATTTTGAATTATTTTTATTAATTACCTATAGGTAGCTTATCCTACTAATTAAGATAGTAGGTTAGGCCACCTAGGCCTACTAGGTAAGTAACCTCGCCTATTAAGTAGGTACCTACATAGCCTATTAAATAACATAAGCATACATAGCTTACTAGATAGGTATAAACATAGACCTAGTAGGTACCTAAAAGGCTTAGTAGACTGTAACCTACATGTTACTTAAGTACATGCCCCGAAGTTTTTATATGACCATATTCTCACCTAGTTTGGTTGTCCACTTATTGTTGTGATAGATCAAGGTACCCATTTCACTAACAATGTTATTTTTTATTTAATTAATCATTTTATCTTGAGACATACTAGCTCTACTATCTATTATCCACAAGGGAATGGACATGTTGAATTTACTAACAAAGTCTTTGGTACATTACTCACAAAATTGATGAATGAGAATCAAAATGACTGGGATGAACACCTATACACAATTTTATTTTTTTATAGAATTGTTTTTAAGGTTGGAACTAATCACACTCCATTTCAACTTGTTTACGGATTACACTTGTTACTACCTATAGAGTACTTGTTACCATCCAAGTTAGGGCATACATTTGATCTAAAACTTGTCAAAGTTCTAACTAATCACTTGTCAAAACTAGAGAAACTATAGGAGAACTGGTTAGTAGCACAAGACTTGATAACTTCTAACCAACGGAATTAGTTGTTATGGTCTCTGAACCAGTACATTGAAACAAAATACTAGTTTGGAGATTATGTTTTATGGTTTCCAGGAGCTATCAAAATACATACCCTTATGTTTTAGAGATGATGGTTTAGACCATATAAGATCCAATACTCCTTACCAAACAATATAGTACTACTAATGACCATCAATAAATTCAATCCTAATCCTTGTTGAAACATTATAGGTTTATGGAAGATTAAACACTTCAACTTGCTTTAATTAATCTTAGTGATTTGTTACCAAAAGATCCAATGGAGGTAACCCATTCCAACAACCTATCGCGTAGTTGTAAACTAAACAATCCATTTTTTGGTGTCACAAGGGCAATTTTTATGGGGTACCTTTAAGTTTGGTATAATATGTGTCGAGGTTTGATTGAATTTTAAAAAAAAGATTCATTTAATTAAATTATAACACTTGAAGAATGAAATTTAAAAATTGAAGATAAAATGTCATCATTTCATTACAAGGTGGATTTTTCAAGTGATACAAGATGGATGATCATAGTCCATAAAAAGTGTTATGGACTTTTATTACATAATAAATATGTTTTAATTGTTTCTCCTACTATGATTGTGAGGCTATTATAATTTTAAAATAAGGGTTTCTAATCTAATTTAATATTCTTATTTATTAGGATTTTGCAAGATTACCAATAGTCTAAAAAGTCCATAATTTATTGAAATGGAAAAATTGTTAAATGTTGTTTTGTAAAAAGTGACATTATAACCCAACATAAAATCTACCAATTATAAAAGTTCCAAAAATCCATGTTTTTGCTTCCAACTTTTCCCTTAACTAATCAAATCAGAACATATTTCATAATTTGAAAACTTATCAGTTTAGGGTTTAAGTATTCTTCTTGCTTCCTACCTTCAAATGGACTAATTTGCATTCCCAAACCATCAAATATTTGCATTAAATTTTTTGAAAAAGGAAAACTATGGACTCCAAAATCTTCCACTTTTGGTCCACCTTAATGTGTAATCACCTTGTCCACCAAAGAATAGGCTAAAGAAACCCATTTTGATAACTTGTCAAATGAGGAACCAATTGAAATAACCCATTCTAATAACCTATTTGTCGAACAACTAGTTTAGTCTAACATTAGAGGTTTGACAACAAACAACCTAACTAAAAGAAGAATGGATAATGATTTGTTTCAACCAAAACTTGTTCAAATGGGTATTAACGACATATTGAAGAGCTAATCGGTTGGGAATCAACTTGTTAGCCCTAATTTCACACAAGGTAATGCTATTCCAATTAACCTAAGCTATCATTTTTTTAAGGCAAGTATGCTTTAAAAATTGCATCATTCTTTAAATGTTGCCATTTTTTGCTTTACAATTGTAATACAAAGAATCGGTGTGCCCCTTGGAATTTCTTTTCATTTTTTCATTTTGGATTCCTGCACCAAAATGAAGCAATGAGTGCTTTAGATCAGTTGAGAAAGAAAGCAAGTAAGAGGGAGGTAGAGTTGAAAAGAGAAAGAAAAGAGAAAGAGGTAGAAGAAAGAAAACTGTAGAGAGTTAAGGAGGAAGCTTTTAGAACAACTGGGGCAATTTACATTGAACCACTTGCATCAAGGTTGCTTCCTATATTTCAAGAAAGTTGTGAGAGCTATGGGAAAGAAAGAAACATAAAACGTGAAAATTTTGAAACATTAAAATTTGATATTACTGTGGGAGGACTTGAAGAAACATTGAGAGGTCCTCAAAGACAATTTTCACCTCTTACACCTACATTTGTAGTAATTAGTGATTTTGAGGATGAAAAACAATTTGAAAGAAAAGTTGCAAAGAAAGAAGAAAAAGTTGAGTGACTTGTTAAAGTTGAATAACTGGAAGATTTTTCATTAGTATCGGTTGGAGGATTCTTTGATGTAGAAGTTGAATTTTGACATACCTATCTTGTACCTACCAAGTCTTGGTCTAAGTACATGATGAGGCACACAAGAAGGGAACATGTGGAGGGCAGTTCACTTACCAAAGTAACTTAGAATCAAACACCTACTAAAGCAAAGGAAATTTAGAAAATATTTCAGTGGATTTAGATGATAATGGGTAGAGCGAGCTGGTTTGGGTGGCTTGTTTGTTGTTCATTAGAAAATTCCGTGACCAAACCTATTGGAGGAGTTTTTGCACACTTGGGAGTCCATTGAAGATGGACGCATTCGGGTAGTTGTTTGTGGTGAAAAAATCACCATTGACCAAACACTAATCATTAAGTAATTTGGCATCAATGCCAAAGGAATAATTGTTAAGGGGTAGGATGAGCACATGATTTTGGATGAGTAAGGAATTCAGGATAGGGATTGATTAGAGAACTTTGTTAGTTTGAATTTTGAATTTTTATTGGTTTTGAATCATGATGATATGACTTGGGATTGCCCAAAGAGGGAAGATTTGGGGAAAAGAAGGTGAATTCTTAGACACATAATTTTGGGAAGAGGAAGAGGAGTTGTAGGTACTTGTGATAAAAAACCACAAATTATGTTTTGATATACCACATATTTTAATTGTTGTTTTGATTTTTTTCAACAAAACATGGGATTAAGTTGCAATTTTGATTCATTTTTTTAGTAATACGGAGAAGCATAGACTTTTGTAATGAATTTTATGTTTATATTGTTGTGTGAATTTTCTATAGTATCAAAATATGATGAAATGAATTATAATTTTGTTTTTGGACTTTTTTACAATGTATTTTGAAGTGTAGATTCTGGTTACATGAAATAACTTTGAATTTGGCACTTTAATGAATGGTCATGTTAAATGTGTTGAGAATTGAGGCAAAAATAGTGGATGTATGCATGTGAAGTGCAAATATGTTGTTACAATAGAATGGAATAATTCTATAGGAATTAAATTTCATTTTTACCATTTGGCTACCATGTTGTGGGGAATGTTTTTCTATTTTTTCTATAATAATGAAAAGGTTTTTTACAATTTTTGTTGTTATATTATAGTTGAGAGTGTTCATATGAGTAATGCTGTTTTTTAATTCAAAATTTAAAGGGTTGTGTTAGAAAGTATCAAAGGTCTAAGTGGTTGACACTATAAGAATTGCAAAGTGATTTATAGACTTTGAAGGCAAAGGATTGTGAAACAAGATGAATCGGATGGTGACTTAGATTTTATAGTGACAATTGGACTTAGAGGCAAATCAACAAGTTATTAAAAGACAAATAAAAGATAATATTGAAAATAGAGAGGAGTATGAAGGGCTTATAGAAACCCCATATTGGAATTTGATGTTGGACAAACGAGTTTTGAGAATAAAAGAAAGATTTGTAGGGCATAGGTCGTCTCTACCACAAAAGGTGGTACAACATGAAATATGGACTAGGGGTCTTAAGAAAAGGCATAATTACAGACGACAATCTCCATGGAGGAAGATGCAATTGACTATTCACCTAAATGAATGGGTGTAGTATACCCAAAGACAACATGTTGGAATAGTAGTTACCTAATCATTTGGTGTGAGTATAACAACCACAATAGTGGAAAAGGTTGCGCCCAACATGGATGTTGTCGAAAGGGGAATATTAATTAGATTTATAACAAAGTTAGGTTATGGATTGAATGGAGTTTTGGTAGGAAGGAATTTGAATTGAAATTCAGCATTACCAACAATAACTACTAGAGTTGTTGGGACATCGTAGATGGTGTTTACCAATCCGATAATGACCACTCATGTGAATAGGACTATAGATCAACCACCAATGAATTCAATGGTTGCTGGAGGGTACAAAACTACAAATGCAGTGAGTTCGAAACAAGGATACCGAAAATCATTTGTTGTAATTGCACCAATTTTTTTATTGTAGAGATGGCCATTATGTTGGGCTAAACAAGGTAGCTTTTAATTATTTTGATTTCAAAAAAGATGTTAATCCAAATGTTCATGTTAGAGTGTTCAATTTTGTAGTAAAAGCAAATGTAGAGACTTCTAAAGAGTATATCATTATTGCGTTTAGCTATATGCAAAGAAATATAACATCAGACTGGTGTCATAATTACACATTAGAATTCCTTAACTATATTTTTTCAGAGCTTACATAGGCATTTTGCAAATGTCATCAAAAGACTTAGAATGATAAACAAATATACATGGAGCTAAAGAATATGAAGCAGGAAGAAGCTAAAAGGATGGAGGTTTATTGTGAGCAAATTCAGAAGCTGACTATGGTTTACAAATACCAACCATAGATATTTTTTTTATTGTGTTTAAAATGGGTTTGTAATCATACTTCAAAATTGCAATTAGAGGGATGAAGCAGTCAACACTACAACATTATAAGGAGGCGACAATGTTGAATGAAGAAGGCGTGAATACTATAGAAGCAAGGAGTGCCTTTTTCGTACCACAAAGTACCAAATAGGTAGCACTAGCGAAAACATAGAGTAATACAGGGAAGATTGACAAACATTGCACAAATTGTGAGATGACAAATCACAATGTGGAGACATGTAGAAAGAAAAAAAGTAGACCATCACAACCAATAAAGGCATCACAACCAACTCAAAAACCACAAAAGATATCTTCATATGCATGCCACATTTGTGGTTTGAATGGACATAAAATGACAAATTGTCCAAAGTTTGCTGAAATGCAAAAGATTTTTCATGGGAAATTTGTGGCAATAGCAGAGTTCAACTTGTTGTTGAAACACAAATAGTCATTACATATGCGAATGTGGTGGATGTTAATGTTACCACAAGAAATAAAGTAATTGAAAAACATGTGTTCAAGGATTGAAAACAAAAAAAAACAAAAAATGTTGTTGATTAAAAAAAAAAAAAACAAAAAATGTTGTTGATTAAAAAAAAAAAGAATGGTTGAAGAAGTCAATGGTGGAGACAATTCAACAAATTCAAAAAACATAGACCCAGATAGAAGGGCCATCCACATCCATGGAGGGATGGAACACAACTTGGCCAGGTATGCCAAATATTATTCTTGTGGAGACGCAAAAATCTTCGGAAGTAATGAATTCATAAAAGAAACTGATCATAGTAGAAGAGATTTTTCTAGACATTGGTAAGGAGATGTTAGAAACAAGTTATATTTTGAGTTTTGGACAATTGTTGAAAATAACTCTTGAGTTAAAGAGTTATTTTTAGTAGAAGCTAAAACCAAAGAAAACTCATAATTTAAGTAGAACAACCATAGAGAAACAAGTTGGTTCTTTAATATCGGAGGTAGGGACAACTACTGTAACAATAGATATTCATATGGCAATTATCCAAATACAGATTGGGAAGAATATAAATGAAGTTAGTAAGTAATTAATGTTAACAAATAGGAGATTTACTCAAGTGGAAACATAGAACTTTATTGAAAGGAAACTATAACACGATGCTCATAACACAAAACATAACATCAAGAACTCCTCAAGGTTCTTGTCACATGAAATACACAAACTTGTGTAATGAAGAAAAAAGAAACAAACCATCAACACCAAGGTATTTAACTACAAGACCAAAACACAAATAACCAAATTAATATAAGTAAAGAAAGTAACTCAACCTTGTGAAAGTAACCTAGTTACTTTCCTACTCCAGTAACTAATGAAACCTAACTAGTTGAGCTTGAATTCTCAACAATTAATGGTTACTAATGATGGCTTTTTTATTGCCCTTTATGTGGTTGTTCTGCCCTGTATCGTCCTTGCCATATAAGAGTGAAACAATATTGATTGGCTAAAGAATCAGTAGAGGATGTGTTGTTGGATGGAGGTTCTATAATTAATATTATCACAAAATAGTTAAAATTGAGGTTGGGGCTTCCAAAGCCTAAACTTGCACCATATAATCTAAGGATGGCAGATCAAACAACCACAAAACTAGTGGGGTTGATCAAAGATTTGAAGATATATGTTCATGGCATTCCTTACATAACTATGTTTATTGTATTTCAAAATAATATGGTAGATTCTAATATTCCATGTTGTTGGGGAAACCATGGTTAATGGATGCTAAAATGGCACATGATTAGGGGAGTAACACTATTACCATATAAGGGAGTGGGATAATCAGAACAATTATAGTCACCAAACATTTTGGAGGTGATATAAGAAGACTAGAAGTGGTATTGTGCTACGATTGTTAAAATGACATCATAGATGAAGAAGAAGATATCATCTTTGCTATAGAACCATAATTATTTTCAATAGGAACAATGAGTTTACTTGAGACAGTTCAATTTGTGAAAACCACAAATGTGGAGATCATGGATATAAATGTGAAGATTACTATTTTAGAGTAAGAATTTGAAATATAAAAATCAAAGAAGATAGCAACAAATATGAGCTAGAAGTAGCTTTAGAGGATAAGGTGTGTCCAGAAACATACTACAATCATCAATGAGGGAGTGTTGCAATGGATGAAATTCTAGCAAAAATCAAAGCACATGGATTGCAGATAGTTGGATGGATGCTAATTGAAGATTAATAATTGATGAAGCTTCATCTAGGAATTGATGTAGAAACACAGATGTTGAAGATTAATGCATAGTTGGAAATAAACAAGGTGGTGGAACTAGAGCAACTGTTGAAAGATTTGAAAGGGATTCCACTAGAGTTGGCACAACACATAATTGAGTTGGACACTACTATACCACTAGCACATCAGGCTAGGTACAAAAAAAATCCAAACTATGTTATAATAATCAAACAAGATATAGATAAGTTGTTAGTGGTTAGATTTATTCAATTTGTAGAGGAAGCTACATGGTTGTCACCTTTTGTAATAGTACCCAAGAAAAATGGCAAACTAAAAACCTATATAGATTTCAGAAAACTAAATGTAACCACAAAGAAGGATCCATACTCATTACCTTTCATAGATGAAATGTTGAACACAATAACAAGGTATGAGATATATGCTTTCTTAGATGGATATTCAAGACATCATCAAATTTTTATAGCTCTAGAGGACAAATACAAGGTTGCATTTGTTATAGATTTTGGGGCTTTTATATGGAAGGTGATGTTGTTTGGAGTGAAAAATGGACCTCCAACATATCATAAAGCTATTAGCAAAACATTTAGAGAATATTTGGATAGTTTTATGAAGATAGTTCTAGATGATTTTACAGTGTATAATGACATGGAGAATCATATGTAGAAGCTCAAATTATGTTTTCAATAGTGTAGAGAGGATGGCATTAGTTTCAATCCAAACAAATGTGCATTTATGGTACTTTCAAGGATGATCTTGGGTTTTATTATTTCTAAAGAAGGAAAACTACCAAATCCAAAGAAGATATAAGCAAAATTAAACATGCCACCACCCAAGAATTCACAATAGATTCAAATATTCAATGGGATGACATAGTTTTACAAATGTTTTATCAAAAACTTTCCTACTATTATGGCACCTATCATTAAACTAACTAGAAAGAGACTTTTCTTTGGACAAAAGAATGTTAGAAGGCTTGGGTATTGATGAAACAAAAGTATATTGAAGCACCAATATTGGTATCACCAAATTGGTAGGTGGAGTTTCATGTTCAAACAAATGCATCCTTGTTAGCTATGGGGGCCATGTTGTTTCATAATGTAATAGGGAAGAGTGACCAACTAGTACTGTATGTTTTTGGGCATTTGAATAGAACAAAACATAATTATAACACGACAGAAAAAGAAGTTTTAGCAATGGTTTTTGTTTTGCACAAGTTTAGACATTATTTATTGGGCAATAAGTTTGTCTTTTATGTAGATCATATGGCATTGGCCTATTTGGTCAACAAACCACAAGTTTTACGAGAATAGTTAGATGATTGTTATTGTTCCTAGAATGTGACTTCATAGTAGTGTATAAGCTAGGCAAAACTCATGTAGTTGTAGATGCATTATCAAGACTACCAGACACTATAGAACTCATAGGAGTGCCTAATCAAACACAGATGCAAGTTTGTTTCACACAGAGCTGGAATGGTTGAATGATGTAAAAGATATTCTAAGAATAGGGTAGATTGAAAGAACATTATTGTACAATAGAAACAAAGATTAGTTAGGAAAGTAGAGCCTTTCACGTTGAAAAATGGAAAATTGTACAGAATGAGAAAAAACAACAGATTACGATGATGTTTGACAACTACAAAGCATAGATGGTAAGAGAGAATTTCATGAAGGACCATTACGAGGGCATTTTGCAATTGAAATAACATAAAAAAAGATATTGGATGCTAGATATTAGTGGCCAACTATGTACATAAATGTGCATGGTTACTCGAAATGTTGTGATCCATGTCAAATAATAGGAGGATTAGTAACTCAAAATCTTGTAAAGTTGGTTAGAAGTTTTTTAGAAGAACAATTTATGAAATGGGGACTTGATTTTGTGGGGCCAATTATATTAGTAGGAAGATATAGAAGGAACAAATATATTCTTGTTGCCACAAATTATGCTACCAAGTGGGTGGAAGCAAGAGCATTGAGAACTAATATTATAGTAGTCATAACAAATTTTTTGTATGAATGCATATTAACCAAATTTGGATGTCCTTTGATTATAGTCACATATTAAGGAGTTCATTTCATTAATGATGCCATCAAGTATTTGATAAATCATTTTCTATTGAAGCATGTGAGTTCTACAACTTATTATTTTTAAGGGAATGGGCAGGCTAAGTCTATTAATAAGGTACTTGGGACACTATTGACCAAGTTAGTTAGCGAGAATATAACAGATTGGGATGAACATTTGTCTATGGTGTTATTTTCATATAAAAATACATACAAAGTAGCAATAAGGTATACACCATATCAATTAGTGTATCAATTACATCGATTGATGCCCACAAAGTACATAGTTCTAGTTGTTAATGGAAATGAAAGAGATAGTACCCCAATGAGAGTTTGAACTAGTAGAATTATAAAGCTGGAGAAGTTGCAAGAAGCTAGAATGCAGGTTGTAGAAACTACAAGAATTCAATAGTGGAATAGAATATTATGGAGTCAACAAAAAATCTAGAAAAATAAGTCACACCTAGGGAAATTTATTAGGAAATGGTTTGAACCATATAGAATACATTATGTGTTGCCAAATAACATTGTGTTATTGGTGACCATTGAAAAGTTTGAAGTTAACCTTATGTTGGTCAATGTTAATAAGCTCAAACCTTATATGTACATGAAATCTGAAGTTCAGAAACAAGAACAACAAATGCTAGTATATTGGGAACATAATGTAGGTGGAGTTCAAGCGGAGAATTGTGATATAGAAGAGGACGATGAAAATTGTGAAATACATAAACCACAAATGAAGAATGTTGCAAATGAAGAACAAGTCAAAGATCTTATAGTGAACAAAATATTGATTTTTTATTAATAGATGAGTAACAAATTCGTGAGTAATAATAACAAAAGTGAGGGATTTGAGATCTAGAGATGTGAAGATGATTTGTTAAAAGTATTGACTAAATCAATAGGAGTCTTTGCCTAGTCATTAGGGGTATTTGCTTAATCATCAGATTTGTTGGCACAGTTAGCAGAAAAATCGATATAATTAATAGATGTATTGTCATAGTCAGCAAATGAATTGACACAATCATTAGATAAATGGGCACAATTAATAGAAGGTGTACAAGGTGAACAAGGTGGCGTTAGTATAATTAATGAAGGGAGATTAGCAATGTGGAGTAATCAGGAGATGAAATCTTTAGCGTTCATCCATAATGATGATGTGAAGTGCTTCCACATGGATGTACAAGGGTCACATAAACTTATAGTGACAGGCCATATTAATTTTGACGATCATGTGTTAATTAAAAGACAATGGGCAAGTAAAAGAATGAATGCAATGAATGGGATGTTCAAGGACGAAAAAAGGGGTAACCATCGAAAGCAATTTGAGTTTGTTGTTGAAAGTTATGCATGTTTTCAAAGTTTTGGAGTTCAAAGTAGCATGAATGTAAAGAGTGCCATTGAAAAACTACATAAAATAACAAAGGAAAAGGAAGCATATAGGAGTGAACAAAGAAGAGGAAGTGAAATTTTTGAAAAGAATAGAAGTAGAAGAGGAGTTGAGAAGAGCAGAAAAAGAAGGTGTTAATGTTAAGGGGGTAGGATGAGTACATGATTTTGGATGAATAAGGCATTTATGATAAGGCCTAATCATGGAACTTTGTTAGTTTGAATTTTGAATTCTTGTTGGTTTTGAATCATGATAATGTGACTTGGGACTGCCCAAAAAGGGAAGATTTGGGGAAGATCTAGGGAATTTTTAAACACACAATTTTGGGAAGAAGAAAAAGAACTATAAGTACTTACAATAGAAAACCAAATTTTTTTTTTTGACAGACCATAGATTTTAATTGTTGTTTTGATTTTTTTTCAACAAAAGATAGGACTTTGCTGCAATTTTGATTCATGTTTTTAGTTCTATATAAAAAAAAAAACTTCTATAATGAATTCTATGTTTATATCGTTGTGTGAATTTTCTATAGTGTCATAATATGATGAAATGAGTTGTAATCTTGTTTTTGGAATTTTTTACAATGTATTTTGAAGTGCAAATTTTGGTTATATGAAATAACCTTGAATATGGTGTTTTAATGAATGGTTGTGTTAAATGTGTTGAGAATTAAGGCATAAATAGTGGATGTATGCATGCGAAGTGCAAATTTGTTGTTATAGTAATGTGGAATAATCCAATAGGAATTAAATTTCATTTCTACTAATGGTTGATGCAACAAATGCGTTGGTCAAAGAAGCTCAAGTTGCTCTTAAGAACATAGTTGGATTGGATGCATTTGTCAATAAAGAATAATGGAATGTCATTCGGATGAAAGAGGAATACCATGCCTGGTTTGTAACAATCTCGCAAATTATTTACCAATGAAAAAGGTTAGCCTATTTTAGTAACCATATTGCCATCACTTTGAATGTAGCAAAAAAGGGAAAGAAAATTAAATGGTGTTCCATTATGTTGACATAAATGTTAATAGAATTGATTCGGTGGACTGAACATCAAAAGTAGATTGCAATAAGGTTAGCAACACCTGACAAGAAGGCAACAACTTGTTATTCAAGATTAGTTATAAAGGTCTATTTATGATACTAGTTTCTTTTGTTAGAGGAGGATATGCATGTTGACTTTCCAAAACCATGACTAGTTTAGGAGAAAAAAAAGAAGAAGATTGTTATGAAGCAATCTATAGAACCTTTTCCTAAGGTTGTGACCAAGGAGCAGTTCATTAATGAACAACGATTGGTGCGTTTAGCTAACATTTCACCACAACCATTTCAGTAATCACAATGGGTAAAAATACAAACTGAATCGTTAACACCCAAGGACTAATTGAATCCAAAACCAACCAATTCACCACGGAAAAAAAAACCTTGCACCCATTAGCAAATTATGGTTATGGAGGGAGGTGATGAAGACATGGAAGCTAATGTCACTACACATCAAAATGACGAATTGATAAGGACAAAAAGTGACTAGTTCATGGAGGATTGAAATGAACTTGACTTTGAATAGGTACTAAATCAAAAATGTTTATTTGCTCAAGAAACTTCTATTCCTATAAAACATGATAACAACCCATTATCAACAAGGACCAAACCAATTCAACCAGTTCAACTAATTCACCCTAAACTTGTTGAACTAGTTAAGCTTATTCATGTTTATATTTTTCCTAAGATGTTGGCAACCTATGCTCAACATGAAAGCCTGAAACAAGTTACACTTTTCTTTGAGCAAACAACCTTAATTGCCCAAACTTGGCCTTAGATAATAAACAACTTAATTGATTTGAGAACCAAATATAATATTATTGAGAACATGTTAAAGGACACCAATAACTAGTTATAGGCCCATTCCTTAGAATTGGTTAGTCATAAACAAGCCTTGCAAAACAAATATAAGGATTTAACTATTATGAAAACCTAGCTCTTGAAACTACAAATAAAGAACAAACATCTAGTTGCTAAAAATGTTGAAGTTGAAAAAACAATCAAGAAGGTTGAAGCCTTATGGTTGGAATACAATGAATTAACCTAGGCTCATTTCAAAACCTATAATGACCTAAAGACCCTACATACTAATCTTAATCGATTAACAAGGGACTATGGCAAGATGGAGGCCATTAGTGTACAATGGGAAATTTTTTTGTTGGATTTGGAGAATACATGTCTGTAGTAGAGGGAATAGTTGATGGAAGTCAACATTGATATGGAAAATTGTACCTATGAACTTCGAATACATATCCAAGAATTGAAGGGCGAATTTGAAACATTTCATAAAGTGCCAGGTAAAGTTTTTCAAACCACCTATATGGATAACCAGTTGAAGGAGTTTGAAAAATTGTTTTTGGACAATGCCTTGTTTAAGGTACATAACCAAACATTGGTTGATAAAAACCCAAAATGGAAAGAATGGTGGCAAATTGTATAGGAGATTATGGAAGAATATATCAAAGATAATTTGGAAATTACTTGTGGAGATGAAAAAGCCTACTTGAATGAATTGGTTGCATATTGGTTGCAATTTGAAGGCTATAAGCATGATTAGCTTATAGCAAATTGGCTAGAGTACCTGTTATTTTCCAAAAAAATTCACATGTGTAAGTAACAACTATAGTTACAAGTCCTTGAAATGAACTTGTTGTCATTACTATTGAAGAACATGAATCCATTAGAGGAGGAGCAGAGCTAAGCATTGTTTCTTGTACTTTACCTTTGCCCATAGAATTTTTGGAAATACCTATTGTAATTGTTAGCACTCAAGTAGAAGCCTTCGAAGAACCCATCATTCCAAAACCCGTAACATTAATTATATAGAGATTGGAGTAAGCGTAGAGGTTATTTTGATTAACAATATTGCCCATGCCTTTGAAGTTTTTAAACCTCTATATGAAGTATTGAAAGACACACCTATTGTTGAGGGGCTAGGATTTGAACTGATTCATTTGGCTGAACTTGTTGATACCATAGGTGAACAACCTGTTGATGATTTAGTTGTAGGAATTAAACCGATAGTTCTAGGTGATTGATTTTGAAAATGAAATTTGGTTTTCAATATATAGTGATTAGTTAAAACCAATTGGTAACTAGTGAGGCAATATAACCTTAAGACTATTTTAGTTTTTGGATAACATATCTTAAGCTAAGCAGTTTATTATAGTAACCAATTGTTAACATAACAAGTTGATTTAAGCTTGTGATAAATAAGTTTGTTATTTTGATTTTGAAATTTATACTGGTTAATGATTGTTTAAGTTGAAACAACACTATAAGTTGGTATAAATAAAAAGATTTAGAGCTAGATAATGAGATCTTTTTTTTTTGGGTAGTTCTTGGAGAATTTTTAAATTCTGAACCAATCTACCGTAGTGGCATTCCCATTCGCAACCTGCCTTGCGAATAATTATTTTCAAAAGTTTTTCTTTTTCGCATTGACCAGTTCACAATTATGGTGCACAGACATTGCCAACAGTGAAATTTGGTGCACAGACATTGCCAACATGTCTCATTGAACGGTCAAGATACTGGTACTGTACACAAGCTCTTGATTTAGGCGGGAAAGGTGCAAAACTGTAGGCCCCAGAGACTGAGCCACAGCGAGCTGCGTGCACTGTGGCTCAGACAGATAAGGAAAAGTGGCTTCCCTTTCAAAAATCAAGAATGGCACTAGAGCTGTAGGGAAACGGCAAAACAAATGAGGCATCGGTAAGGGAATGGTGCCCAAGGTGGCCACTATCACCAAGTTTTTTCTGTCATCTTTAAAGAAGAGTAGCTTGCCCAATGGCAGAGAAGCCAGACTCAGTTGGGAGAGCGGTTGAAGGAGCAGGCAGCCCGTAGAGAAGAGGCAGAGAAGGCCCATCTGGCTGCCAAGCGTCCCGTTGGTAGACCAAAGAAAAGCACTGCAGTGCCTTCGGCCATATTGATTCCAGTTTAGGCTTCTGGACAGCAACCTGCAGCACAGAATGGGGGGGAGCAAGGGGATGCGGCAACAACTGAGGAGACGGGGGTGGATGCAAGCGAAAAACCACCCCCTGCAAAGAAGAAGGGAAGTTACACAAACTGGTTTGTCCCCGATCTGTGGCCTTTCATTGAACAAGCTGTGAAGCAGCACCCCAAGAACTTGTATGAAGCTCTGTTTTCCCTTCAACACATCAAAAAGCCTAGCCGGGTTGGCAGCCCTTTTGACAACCTGACCATCAGCACTTTGAAGGGGTGGTTTAAGAAGGATGTGACGAGGCACTTTGTTTTACGGAGGAAGTATGAGGAGGCTATTAAGTTGCAGTCTGCACGGTCAGCTGCTCAGGACAAAGGGCCTCAGGGGATCCCCAAAGATCATCCAGTGGCTTTTCAGATGATCGTAGACACTCTGAAAGGCATGCGAGACTCGAGGTAGCCTTTGGACAACACCATTGCTCAAACAGTCATTCAAGGGATTATCTCAGCTGTTGCCCCTGAG
>Ga0209208_10003973_pt1 | contig 21071 bp, 14 predicted proteins | sample S1TSphfallax_3_FD_187694 | JGI IMG/M metagenome (GOLD analysis project Ga0209208, IMG submission 187694) | Host-associated microbial communities from peat moss isolated from Minnesota, USA - S1T2_Fd - Sphagnum fallax MG (SPAdes) (version 2) | ecosystem: Host-associated > Plants > Peat moss >...
TACACACAAACCAACTTGTTATTTGGTTTGTGCAAGTTTGTGTGAACAATTAACCCACTTGTCACTCATCCTAGTCCCCATCCAAAACTCCAACATGCCCCTTTACCTCTGAAGTGTTGTGAACTAGGGAGCGTACCCCAACTCCTTCTCCTTCACCCTTGGACTCCCGATTAAATCTATCAAGGAATTTGGGGGTGCGTCACTAGGGTTCTTATTCACTATGTGCAAGAGTTTAACACAAACCTAACTTTTGTTCCCATCAAAGAAGAGCTCAAAACAAAACTAATTTTGTTGCAGGGTCATTAACCTTTGGCACGTAGGTTGATCTTCCAAAGGGGGATGCACTAGAAACATGTTAAGAAATGATGAAGTTGGTGGAGTGCATGGAAGATGATGTTCTTCAACATCACCAAGGGGGCTCCACAAGTGCGATGACCCAAAAATCGAACCTAAGTAACAAAAGCCAAAACAAACATAAGTGGGAGATGTCCACAAATGACAACAAGGGCAAGTTATTGGCAATAAAAGGTGAATGCACATTATAAGTGAACCATTTTTCACCCCAAAAAAATGTATAACAAGTATGATAGGTTTGCAATAAGTGGGCTTATTCATAGTTAGGGTTCCAAAAAAAGGAAAAAGGACTACAAGACTTTTGTGGGGTTATTTTACTTGAAATAAATTTAAGTGCAAAAATTGAATACTCCAATTTAAGATAATTCACGTGGTGATGGTGAGTTTCCACGTTCATACATAATTGCGTATGAATATTTTTGTTTATAGCTAAAGAAATGCAAAAAATCTTAGAAATTCCCAAAATGGGTTACAATGGACAATCAAACATGTTTTTTGGCAAGATTATTTCCTACACATGTGACCTACATCTAAAGCTAGAGATTTTGAACCCATTGAACATAATTTTTTGTCAAATGGTTAATAAAATGAATCTTTTTCCTCACAACCCCTTCCTTCAAAATTTCAAAACTTTGAAATTTTTGTATAATCTGGTTTTCCATCAAGTTCATCTAATGAACATGTATTTTCATAGAAGAGGGCATGCTTTTGTTGTACAAAAAGTTTGAATTAAATTGTATGACTTTATGCATTCCTTTTGATTCTTTTTTAAAAAAATGCAATTTAAACATTTGATATAGTTAATTTGTAGGTCTCAAAATGACATTTACATATATAATATCCAAACTATTTTTAAATATTTTTATTAATTTACAAGACATCATTTTATCCATTGGCATACAACAATCCATTACAATCATAATAATGTAAAATAATCAAAAAGCCAAAGTTGTCCTTTGTAGTCTTTTAAATATAGGTCATTTTTTTGGGGTACCCCAATCACAAATACACCCAAGTTGAAATCTTGATAACATTTTTTGGAGATCTTAAATATATAAAAAAAATAAAATTAAATATGCATGACAACATTTTGGAACTCAGAGTTCATTTTGAGTCAAAGTTAAGTTTGATCAAATGGTTAAACAAAGAGGATTGGATAAAATCAATGTGCATAAAATATATAATGTACATTTTTTTAATGGCCATAGATCTTCATGTTTATGGTTCATGACACATTACCAAACCAAAGAAAAATGAAAAAATGATACAATGCCCACCTATGAAATCTTCTCTTTTTCCTTAAGGTAATGGTTTTTTTCTCCCAAAAAAAGAGTTTATTATGCATTTATTGTTCAAAAAAGAAAAAAATACCTCTTTTGAATATATTTTCAACCAAAATACTTTAACTTCTAAATGGTCCTAGATTTAGTTTATGTATATTAATATCATTGACAACAAAAAAATTCATTACAAAACTCCACCTGTAACCTTAGTTTTGAAGTATATTTGAAAATTTTCATACTTTGTGACATATTTATTTCAACACAAATATATTTCATATGTTCAAATTTATAAATGTTTATTGGATTTTCTTTTTAAATAAATTAGTTTAAGTTTAAAGCTAATGCAATACACTTGAAATGAGTAAAAATAATCCAACATGTGATGTCCACATGTATTAAAAAAACCAAATGCAATTTTTTTTGTGTTTGTGACTACAATTTTTGGGGGACGTAATGTTTTTTCACCCTAAAGGAGCTAATGGGAAAGAGAGCCAAGGGTGACCTATTAAAGACCAAATGCTTCAATTGTAACTCACTTGGACGCTTGGCAAAAGACTATCCTAAATTGCTTTAAGTGAGTGAAATTTTAGCCATTGAAACAAAAAAATCTTTCAAGGGGGATTTGAAGCCAAGTAATTGCCTTGGGAAATGTGTTGAATTTGTTGAAAGTTAAATGCAAGATAAATGACACTTGTGGGTGTGTTGTTTATTGGATTTAGGAAAAACACATTTGCTCATGATTCCATAAATGATAGAACATTTGATGGTTGAAACCATTTTGGTGCATTTGGCACAAAAAGTAGCAAAACTTGCACTTAGAGTAGCATTAAAGTAAAATTGTTTAATGGGGGAGTTCAATTTTTGGAAAACTTCACCTTGTGTGACTTGGATAGTTTTCATGTATAAATTATAGGTAACACATTTTTGGATGCCTACAAAGTAAACATCCTCTACATTGGGAATGCAATAAGAATCAACAACCATGTTGGCTCTAAATTAGTGAATTTAGATGTGGAATATAATTTTGCATTGTTGATCATTATTTTTATGAATCTTAGTCATAAGTTAGCATTACTCGAATATTGGTTTTTATGAATTTATAGTCATGCCCTTTGGATTGTGTAATGTTCCTTCAACATTCATGATTTTGATGAATTCAATGTTTCATGAGAAGTTAAACAACTTTTTCGTCATATACATTGATGACATACTTGTATACTTTAAGACTGTAAAAGGTCATGTGAAACCTATGTTTTAACCAAGTTGAAATATAATAAGTTTTTTGCTAATAGGGAGAAAAGTAAGTTCACCCAAGAAGGGATGGACTTCCTTGGGCATGTGTTGACTTGGGAAATGAGGCCATAAGGTGTTAACAAAAGCTAAATTGTGGCTGAAGGAGTTTAATTTTTTGGGGTCTAACAAAATTTTATAAAAAATTTATGAAGGGGTCTCAAATATGGAAAAGGCCCTCACAAATCTCCCTAAAAAGATTAGGGAAAAGATTAACAAAAGGATTTCAAAGACTTGAAGAATAAACTTTTGTCCTCACCTATGTTAAAATTCTTGGATTTTGCAAAAAGATTTAAAGTCCATAACAATGCAGTGACTTTGTAATCAGTGGGGTCTTTGTCCAAGATGGGCACCCAATTGCCTTTGAAAGCAAAAAGCTTTCAAGAGCCCAATTGAGGTGGCCAAGTCACAAAAAAAAATTGTATGTTATTAGTTGTTTGAAAAGTTGACAACATTATTTCAGTAGACATAAAACAAAAGTTTTCATGGACAATGTGTGCATAAAATACTTTGAAACAAAAAGTTAAGGGCCAAAGTAAAGCAATGGCATAACACTTTAACATTTATGAATGTGGAGTTGATTTGACAAACCAAGGTGAAACAATTTGGTTTTAGACAACTTTAGTCATAAGGAAGAATTCATGGTAGTCTGTTATAAACATTTATTTTGAAAGGTGGGGACACAATTGTCATTCAACATGACACTCTATCCATAAATGAATGGCTAAACAAAAAAAGTTAATGGGGTGTTCAATCAATACCTCAAAATTTGCATGGGTGTTGATGAGATTGGGGTGACCATTTAGGGTTTGCAAAATTTTGTTATAACTCCACAATGCACTCAACAATATAGATGTCCCTATTTGAGCTTACATTGGGAAAAAATATTATGAAGCCTATGGACTTAAGCATTAATTCCCATCGGACAAAAAGACCATTCCAAGGAAGTTGTGGAGATAGCAAAGGGGTGTGAAGAATTATAGACCCAAGCAAAAAAAAATTTGGAACAAGTTCAAAAGTGGTATGATAAACATGCCAACAAAACACTTAAACTTGTTGAGTTTGAAGTTGGGCAACACATGTGGCCAAAATCAGAAATTTCAAGATACCTAAAAGATTAGCCCCACATTTTATCACTAAGTATGCGGGGCCATATGAAGTAGAAACAAAACCCCACCCTGATGTGTATACATTGAAATTGCCAATAAGTTTTTATCACACACTCAACTTTTCATGTTTCAAAGTTGAAATTGTTCCTTTAAGACAAAAGAGGCCAAATCAAAAGCAAAAATTATGACTGGAAATAAATGTCATTAAGCATAAACTCGTAAATTAATGGGTCTTTTCTAGGCTCGCTAATGAAATAGACAGGATCATTCAAGCTAGGTAAATGCACCTATGGTCAAGGAATATTTGATGAAACATAAAGGGTGTGACCTTAAAGAGGTAGTGTGGGTGAAACTTTGCATTCGAACCATTTACTTGACATGGTGGCCAAGTTTGAACAAGAGACTAAAGGGCATGAACTTGGGGTGAAAAAAACTAGGATGAAAAAAGCAGATCATGAGGAAATGACCCAACCGTAAGATGTTGAAGTATTGATGAGGGCATCAACCTTTCTAAAGTGGTGGAAAGTGCCCAACAAAAACCAATAAAAATCTAAATAAAAAAAGTTAAAGGTTCCGATAGACTTAGTCGACAATGAAAAGGTTAAAAGTTTGTGGGAGGAGGAAGCAATTGAAAAAAACAAAGTGAAAAGTAACCAACAAAAATGAACTTGAAAGTTGGACTCAAATTTCAAAAAAAATCCAAGGCTTTGTCAAGCAAGACTAAGATAGTGTTGCATGTGAGTAAAATTGTACATTTTTTATTGGAGAAGTAAAACTTCCTAGATGTATGAACTTTCAACTCATGTCCGATATGGGGTGAAGGGAGTCTGAGCCATAAAGTTAGGCTTGACACTATTTGTTGATGCATTTGTAACCCTCATTTAGGATGGTGGTTGAGCTTGTTAAGCTAGATTTGAAGTGGACTTTAGTCTGAAGGAAGACTGCAAAAGGGAAAATGATTAAATAAGAAGGTGTAAATGAAATGAAAAGACACCACGAATGGACACTCCACCCAAGATTCCTCATGTGTTGAGAACACAAAGACATGACACAAATGAACTTCTATAATCCAAGGTTGACTTTTGACGAAGTAAACCACCACAAGACACATAGGTGTGCCAAAGTTAGCAGAAGGTTGAGAGTGAACAGAAGCACGCCCATGAAGTAATCCAAGTCTAAGTCTGTAGTTAGGCTATGAGATGGGGCCTGAAGGCTTTAGGCGAAGAAGCCTTGGACTAGTTGGGAAGTTCGAGATGGGTCAAGTCCCTCCCGCCTTAGGGTTGGGGGGATAACTTCAAATAGTGAATCAGTTTGAGATCAGGGTTTCTAGTGAGGACTAACCAGTGCATGGTTTGATCATGTGCAAGTAGATTAGGAGCATGCTAGGAAGCATGGGCACATGTAAGAGTGTGCTAAGGCGAAATCTAGGTGCAATAATCAGCCGGGAGCAGCCATTTTGAAAAGTGAAATGCCCATGTTACATTTTTAAAAGTTTGCAATGGTACCTAGATGTCAATTTTTCTGTTGTGTAATGCCCTTGGCCAAAGGCATTACTAGAATTGGGCCCACCTCACACAGGCCCTTATTCCAGTAATGCCCACAGCCCTTGGGCATTACCCTACACTGGTAATCACCAAACACCAGTATATAACTGAAATTACCTCAGGTCCCAGCCATGTTAGTACTGGTATAACACTGGTATTGCCTGAAGTCATACTCAACTGGTGGTAGGGTCCTTATACCTGTTTTGCTAGCAGGCATAGGCCTACATACTACAGACATGCACCGACCTTTTTGCTACCAAGGACTGCTGCCCGGACGCTTCTTCTCCACTTCTCCACTACGCCACTTCTCCCCCAAGTACTCCATTTTGTTTTTTCAGCTTGGCGTTCCAATAACAAACAAAAGAAACTGTAAGGTCCAAGCTACCCAGTCAAGCAATTCAGCTGCACGAGGTGTAAGTTGTTTTGCTTATTCTGCTGAGTTGCTAAACTGTCAATTTCAGGTAAAGCGTTACGATCATCAATTTGGATTCCTGTGCTCTCTGCGAAAGGAATAAGAAAAAATGATGATGTGTGTTTGTATGTGCGCGTTGTGTGGGTGCACAGTGCGTGCACATCTGTGTCTTATATAATTGTGACTTGCTGCTTCTTTGTTCAGTAGAATTTCAGTGTCTAAATATTGAATTCTTTTTACTATGCTAAACAGTAACAACATTGTTCCTAATTCCTTCCCCACGCCTGCAATCAATCACTTTGGCTCCAAGTTTTCTTTGTTTTCAATTTTGTGATGTTGCTGAAGTGGTGATCATTCATATCAAAGATGTTTTAGCCAACTCTGGCTATGAACAAAATATTAAAATGAGAGGATTTAAGCATCCTTCTACATTTTTGGCTACCCTATTGGAACCTAATAGAGAATCTAGTGATTTCGTAAATTTTGTAAATCTTTTTTCAAAATTAGGCAATCTAATTTTTATTTTTAAAATATTTTTTTGTTGCCATTTTGAAATAAAAGATTGCCAACTAAATGGCAGGAAGTGCATCAAACTTTAAACCATGGAGGGGCCTCATTCTTACATGGTATGTTCGTGAAAGAATGAGTTTCATGAGATTCTTGAAGATTTGGTGATGATAATGGGTCATCCCTAGCATATTTACTTCATGCAATATGTTAACATTCAGCAATTGAAGAAAAAACTGGAAAAAAATTAGAAATTTCCCACAGTTACATACCCCAAAACAAATACAACACTTGTCCTATGGATCTAGTCACCACATTCTTGAAGGAAGACCAACCAGGAAAACCTGGTGCTGCACCAGATATAACCAGCTTCTTGAGACATGGGTAAAAGCCTCTTAATTAGATAAATTCCAGACTGCAAACTTGTTGAGATGGCAAAAACTGACCATAGCAATTGCCTTGCTAATGTGCCAGCAAATCATTGGACAAGAGCTCCCACATTATATTACATATTTTGTTGCCTTCTAGCATTTTCATATATCACCATTCCTAGTTGCTGGTTGGCTGAACCTCATAACTCACCCTGTGCGTGTCTCATAAGCTCAGCACTCCCATACAATCATTCAGTAACCAGCTTGAGAGTGCTGGTTACTGTGAATAGTCTCGCCAATCATGTGCCTCAACTATTCACTGTAACCTATGGGCTCTTCATGTTTACCTAGTCCATAACTCAATGATATATTTAGATACATGGGAAAATCACAATGATATTCATCCATGGAATTCTTTTTATGATCATATCAGAAATCCAATTGGCCTCCCTGGTATTCATATAGCAAAGGTTGAAGAGGAGGGTACTGAAACTGCAAATACTTTACCTAATGCAGTATATGAATTCCTCACACAATTCTCTTCAAGTTCCCTCCCTCAAATGTTGCTCCAATCTAAAGCTTGTAGATGATGTGTTTTGTTTCTGTCCCAATATTAGGGTTATCCTTAAAGTTACCCTGTTTTTGGCCCCTATTTTGATCCTATAATCCCTGTTTCATCCCCAATTGCAGTATAGTTGCAACCTGAGTAAAACTGGGGACCATTTGATTGAAACTGGGTACAGTTCGCAAGATTTGCAGGATTTTTACTCTGACAAGACGTGGTCTAATGAGCATATGAGCAGCAGTGAAGGTACGAAAACCTGGTTTGATCCCCTCTTCTTTTCCTGTGTACTGTTTTCATCCAGAAATTCTTTTTCCAGGGCCCAGTACCCCCAGTTTGGGGTACATTAAGGGTGACTCTAATATGTACTTACATTGAATCTCAGTACACTCAACACGGATGGGTGGCCCCATTTTGAGTAGTCTCTTCCTGGGGACATTTCTAAGCACAACTTGCACCACCAGAACAATTTTTTTTTAGTTTCCAAAAGATTTGTAAGGTATACCCACTTAAAACTTGAGCCTGCAAACACTGGAGTGATTCTACAAGGACATCCTTGGGGGAAGTCTGAAGTCTGAACCTGGTCGGTAGGTTGGGGTCAAAGACTTAGCACATGTGAATCAATCTTTAAGTTTAAGGCCATTTTCATGGCATTTCCTTTGCCAATTTAAATTTTTACACCAACTATGGATGTAAATCATTTTGCTATACACCAGTCACCAACTCCTTAAGAAATGACAAAACACATCCCCTAAGAATGTAATGGGGTACACTGAATTCCTTCCTGATCATCACAAGAATTGGCCACTTATTCAAAGTGAAACAAATGAGAATCGAGTCCTTCTTGACTCTACCCAACATTAACGCCAGTCCTTCCATTCAAACATGCCATAGAGAAAAGACAAACTTGTTGCAAGAGTCAATAGCAGATTTGCTAGAATAGTGCAAGCTTTTGAAAAGCGCTTGGACAGAGGAAAAGTTCTTTTTGCTTTTGGGGTCAACTGAGGCCTTTTGTTGTGCTTCAGTTTGCAATTAATTTCTCACCAGCTTGATGTCCCCTCCTATTATAGTTAGAATCCTCCCAGAGGGAAAGAAAAAAAGATGACAAACAAAACATGTGCATTGGGAAGTAGGTCAGTTAGTTTGGGGAGCTCCAGAGTTTAGCTCGTACTCCCTCAAATATAGAGTTGCAACCAAGGTTCACAATGAGAAAACAACCAGTACTGGGTGGGTATCCGAATCCCAGTCAGAACCGGGCTGGTTTACAGGCCAGTTCTTTGCCAGAAAACTGGTGTTTATCAGCTATTGTAAGAAATGTCAGCTGAAGCTGTAATGTGGAATTAGGGCAAGAGTGGCTGCTCTTTTGCTTTGTGTGAACTGTCAACTGCTCCAGCACCGGAGTTTTTGCTTTTTCGGTTTGTCTTTCATCATTCAACAACAGTGCTGGCAACTATATGCGCCATGAAGTTCTTATGATGGATCAAAAAATTTGGGCTTTGCTTGCTGATGTTTTGTTCTGTTTCTGAATTTATCAAAGTCATTATGCTGTGCCATCGACAAATGAGATGGCAGGTCCAACCATTGCACTTTATTCTTTGATAACATCCGTCCCATGAATGATTCAAGAAATCCGCAATGTTTGATCCTCCTTTTCATAATCTTTCCCATGGCAAGCATAATACACACGTTTCAAATCCTTTAAGTAATAATAGGACTTGGGTGAAATTTCACCAAACGTTTTGGAACATTGTTCATGTCCGCAAATGAAAACGAATCAATCTAAGAAACTTTCAGGCATGAGCATGGGAAGAACTTCCAATACATCCTCAAGTTTCATACAAGACCAAATTGCGATATGAAACTTTTGAAATGCCTTGTTGAGAAAATTCTCCACTCTAGCTCTAACTTCCACTTTGGTCATGTCAACATTTTTTCCAAACATTCTAGCATTACCTTGCAAAACAGCCGAAGGTAGGAAATTACACAACATGCCATTGACACTTAGAACCAACAATTTAGGTTCAAGAGAAAACGAACATAGATGTGAATGCATTGAATTGCCTTTGACCACTATAGTCAACTTGGAAAAAACATTGAACTAAAACAACAACAAAATTTGTCAACAAAATGAATTAAACATGTGGGAAAGAATAATGTGTTATCAAGAATTACAGTAATAAATTGATAGTGAAATGTCCATGTGCTAAAACTAAATATTTTTCTACATTAAATATATCCATAATAGTATGGAAGAAACATCGAGCAGCCATCGGGCGAACTAACAATATATGGAAATAATGATACTAACAAAAGTCATTGAAATACAATAGGATAGTTGAACTACGTGCATGAAGCGCCTAGGGGTCACCAAGCCATTTGCATTGAAATTTTAGAACAATATATGAAAGCTTAAATTATGTTTGTGAAATGTGCAACTATCAAATCATAACCAGTGGACGTTTGTGGGAGAGAAAGTTGTGTGGAACAACCTTTACATTCGACCCTAGTACACTGGGCAAGAAAAAAATTAATAAATATAAAACAAAAACCCATTGCAATTCAAGTTAGTAAACCATCCATACATAATGATTTCATAATAAATAAATAAAATAGTTCATCTCTTTTTATTTAGAGATCTTGATTTCACTTTGTTACAAAATGTTTCATCACATTCTGCAGAACAAGGAACAATAAATTTTGTAGACCGAAGGTCATCGGGAAACACATTTGTAATGCTACCAAAAGGATTCAACTTTACAAATTTATAAACCCACATTCTAGACAAATGCAAAGATTCCAAGTAAGGAAGAACAATTTGGAGTATGTAATTAATTTCATTGTGCAACATGTAGAACGTCTCAAAAAAGATGGCATTAAAAGGAGGATTAAACAAACTCTTGTGAAACGTATCATCTATCAACAAGGTATTCTCAAACATCGTACTAGGAAATTGAATAAAGAAATGAAGAAGGTTTTTACGAAAAACTAGCTTGTTTGGCTTTTCAAGCAAGAAATGATCATTTCTAAAGTAAAACAATTGGTCGACTATTCTAGAAGACAAAAGGTGAACACCAATTTTCTTCCAAGTGCTTCGAAAATTTTCTCTTCATTACCAAGGACCATATGTACACTATAAATTTTTTTACACAAGCAAAAAGGAATTCCTTGAGGCCACGCCTTGAGAACCACCATGCAAGTTCTAGTTTGACCTTCACTCATAGCAACAAGAACACCATTTAGGTCGAAAATCAAATGATAGTCATTCGCCTCTAACAAAGGTCATTTTCCTTGCAGAGTATGTGTAGGAAAACCAAAAGTCATTGTCATTTCTTGGATATCATCTTGGGGAAATCTTGAAATGGTTATGTCTTCTTGGCAACTATCATTCACCAAATTTGAAATCATTACAATCTTGTGCAAAACAAGCTTTGAATGTGGAGCCTTGTTGATAAAACCAAAAGTGTTTACAATTTCCTGGCAACTATAATTGGCAAAACTAGAAGTCGTTGCATTTTTTTGCAAAATGCCAAGCTCCGTAAGTGGATAAAACTGAAGCAAACCCACATCATGCACAACTTTCGTGCCACTAGCTGTGACTAATCTCATTTTGTTTTTGAGGAAAAAGGATGTCAAACATGAAGAGGATTCAACTCCGAATGGTCCACCAGTCCATGACAATAATATCCCGGCTCTACATCATGCGATGTTATGTCTTCAACACCGAATGCACTAAAGCAAACATCAACTGATTCCATTGAAACATGAATTGTGAATTAAAATTGTACATTAGGTGATGGTTTAATCTACATTTCCATCTTATTAATCACAAAGGAATTAATCCATAGAGGATGAAAGCCCACCTTGGATTGCATAATCGTTCTGCCCAGATTCTTGAGAGAGTAAATCGACACCCTCTCCACATGTGAGGCACAAATACGTACCCAAGAAAAAAAATAGAACTAAAAACATTATTAAATTCACAAAATGATCACTTCATAAACAAATATCTGGTGCAACCAAAGGATTGTTAAAAGAAAAACAATTAAAACAAGTATTTCGCACTACCAATAAAACATTGGACAAATGCACGATCGAAACATGATCTCATGGCAACCGCAAGATGATTACAAGAAAGTTAATTTCCAAGCGACCTCTAGGCAATTGAAAGACAAACAATTGTTTGGCAACTATTAGGCAATTGAGGCACAAACAATCACTCAATGACCACCAAGCAATCGATGGACAAACAATTGCTAGGCAATCAATGCATAAACAATCGCCTAGCAATTGTTAGGTGACTGATGCACAAATAGTCACCTAACGGTTGCCAAGTGATCAACGTACAAAATATTTTTAAACGGCTATTAGGCGATCAACGCATAAACACACGTTTGAGGGCTTCAAGGTGATAGTCAAATTAAATGCATTAAAAAAAATGTAAACATAGTTAATGTGGAATAAAATTAAACATTTCAATATAGTTGTCCTACAAGTTTATAAAATGATTAAATGATTAGTGGAATGTATAACGCATCAAAATGATTAAAAGTCATTAAGTTTAATCAATCGCCCATTTTCTCTACTAGATCCTATACTCAATGTATAAAACTATACAGACTCAAAGTATCTACGAGGAGGTCGACACGTCATAATTTTTCACCAGTTTTTTTATTATCTTCCCCATCTAAAGTTGCCACATTCAGCCCCATTGAGGAAGCTATTGATGCATTAACAATGGATGTGTTGATTGATGCCAACACATCTTCATCCTTTAGAGGATCCTCTTGTTCATGGTCAGTGTGTTCTTCATTAGCCTCTTGCTCTTCTAGATCTTAAACATTAACATTTTCTAGGTTTTCCCTTGAGAATGACCTTTTCTTTTCGGAACTTGAATCTTACTACTAGAAGCCTTTTTTTTTTTTTTTCCCCTTGTGACATAGCCAACTTTCTTTTTGTCCACCTTTGGTGGGCTTGGGTTGTCCACGTTTGGGATAGATTAGCTCCACCTTCCTCAATAGGGATGAAGACATTTTGTTCTTCTTCCTCCTTCGCATCATAAGTTTATGCTCCTTGGGTAAGCATTAAAATAGGCTCAAGTGGTTGTGTTCCCATGTTCCTAATCATGACACCAATTAGCATGCAAAGACATACCGAAACCATCATCTCACACATCAGTTTCCTTCTAGGTTGTGAGGAATGAGTTCTAACACTTTACATTTATTCTCTTGAAGAAGAAACGGCATGTCAGAAAAATAATCCTACTAATGAAACAAATTTTTGTAGACAAAATATTCAAAAAATAAAGTCAAAATCCATGTGTTAGACTTACTAGACAAACATACATGAGAACTCTTTCACCGAAGATACTCAAACAAACCATCATTAAAAGAAATCTTGTCCATTTCAACCATCATTTTGCAACTACAATGCGACTTTTGTCCAAACCTACTACATTTGCAACTATGATTTTTGTAATCCTATGTGTCCATGTAATTACAAGTATATACCACTACATGTGTGATTAAATGATGGGTCCAACCAACTACTAATGAAATATGTAGTTGCATGATACAACTACAAAAGTTTTAGGTCAAAATGTAAATGAAATTTTGACATATTTTGTTCATTTTCTTTTGTCTATCCACGTATGGATGATAATTGAGTTGCATGGTGACAACAACTATAATTTTTTTATAACTATGGACAATATAACTTACCAAGTGTCCCAAATTAGCCTACATGGTGCACATGGCATTTCCGTAAATTTTCAACATAAATATAATTCTATTTCGATGCATTAATCTAAATTAACCATTTAAATTTTGGTTATATATCATCATAACACTGTTTTTTTCATCAATTTGGTTAAAACATTTTTATCTTTTTTGTAGTAGCTAGATTTTTAACAAAAATAATATTAGGTACTTAATTATCAATTAATTAGATACATTAAGTAGTATGTAATAAGTAGGATAGGTACTAGTAGGTAATAGGTAGGTAGGTAAGCGAAGCAAGAGGTATTTTATGTTGTGGATATGTCATAATTTTTTGTATTAATTGATTAATTATTTAGCTATGTTAAACAATTAATTTATTAAATGTAGACTAGGTAATTAATTAATTAGGCAGGCTAGGTAGTAAATAGTAGGTATGTAACCTAGGTAGGTTATAAATTAAGCAAGAGGTATTTTGTTTTGTGGATATGTTGTAATGTTTTGTATTAATTGATTAATTAATTAGCTATGTTAAAATTTTAATTTATTAAATGTAGGCTAGGTAATTTATTTATTAAGTAGGCTATGTACGTAGTAGATAGTAAGTATGTAACCTAAGTAATATGTAATAAGTAGGATAGGCACTAATAGGTAGTAGGTAGGTAGGTTATATGTTAAGCAAAAGGTATTTAATTTTGTGGATATGTCATAATTTTTTGTATTAATTGATTAATTAATTAGCTATGTTAAACAATTAATTTATTAAATGTAGACTAGGTAATTAATTTATTAGGTAGGCTAGGTAGTAAATAGTAGGTATGTAACCTAAATAGGTTATTAGTTAAGCAACATGTGTTTTGTTCTGTGGATATGTCATAGTGTTTTTATGTTAATTGATTAATTAATTAGCTATGTTAAGTAATTAACTTATTACATGTAGGCTAGGTAATTAATTTATTAGGTAGGCTAAGTAGTAGATAGTAGGTATGTAACCTAAGTAGTATGTAATAAAGGATAGGCACTAGTAGGTAGTAGGTAGGTAGGTTACAATTTAAGCAAAAGGTGTTTTATGTTGTGGATATGTCGTAATTTTTTTATTGATTGATTAATTAATTAGCTATGTTAAATAATTTATTTATTAAATGTAGGGTAGGTAATGAATTTATTAGGTAGGCTAAGTAGTAAATAACAATTATGTAACATAAGTAATAAGTAGGATAGGCACTAGTAAGTAGTAGGTAGGTAGGTAGGTTATAAATTAAGTAAAAGGTATTTTATTTTGTGGATATGTCATAGTGTTTTGTATTAATTTTTAAATTAATTAGTTATTTTAAACAAGTAATTTATTAAATGTAGTCTAAGTAATTAAATTATTAATAGGCTAGGTAGTAGATAATAAATATGTAACTGAGGTAATATGTGATAAGTAAGATAGGTAGTAGGTATTAAGTAGTTGAATTAAGTAGTAGGTAGATATGTGATAGTGTTTTTATATCAATTAATTAATAATATGGTATATTAATTTTAGAATAATAGCTAGTAAGTAGGGTAGGTAATAAATAGTTTGGGAAAATAATAAATATTTTATTGCGTTGATATATAATAATGTTTTTGTATGGGACAAAGGATGTGATAATGTTGTAGTGTTGTAATGTTTCCCTTTCATTAAAATTTATCCCATATCCTTTGTCTACAACTTCAAACTTGTAATGTATATAAGTAGGTGAAAGAATGGATTAGATTCATGGCATGCACTTTAAACAAAGTGCATGTGCCATATGGGATGAGCCAATCAAAAGGCTTGTCCCCAACAAAATAAATAGGATCCTACCTACCTACTTAGCCTATGCTAGGTAGCCTATTATAGTTTAGCCTAAGATAGATTATAATGAATTAATTATAATATTTATTTATTTTAATTATATTATTAAATTATTTTAATTATAATACATAATTGCGATGTGTTTTATGGCCATTGGTTTTTAAAATTACAATGTGGTTAAATCCTAACCACCCATTAATGGCACAGTTGGTAGCATGTGACTATCCCAAAAGTAGTCGCAAATTGGGGTTCCACATCATACTAAGGAGCATCCATGGCAATGGATGAGAAATTATGGGTTAATTGTAAGGTTTGCAACTACACTTTCAACTTCATGGCCATGTCATGTCTTTTGCGACTAACTATTTTATGGCACTTGTTTTAAGCAACTAGGCTATATTTAGTCACATTTGTTCATTACAACTACAAATGAATTGCAAATCCAGTTGTTTATTTTCAAATTTCTTTTAGTGCATCCCACTTGAGATTATCAACTTTAGGATTTGTAAACCAACTTCTAGATAAACCTCTTATCAATATAGTTGTTGATCTTCCGAAAAATAAGAATATGAGCATTCCATTAATGCCAACAAACTCCCGTTTCCCAAAATTTTGGCACACACATTTGTTCCAATTTTACAAGGAAACAAATAGTAAACATGAGCATGGGAACGTTCAATAATCTAATTGATTAACTTGGAACCTATGCTTGTCTTGCCATGTATTGCCCAAACTCAAATCGAATTTTGGTAACAAAAATTTATTTACACATGATAGTCAATAGGCTCTTGAAGGATTCACATTTACAAATGCAAACAACAATTTTGAACATGGCCCTCATGTTTAGGAGCCCTAGAAGAAAGGACTCCCAATTAAAGCCCTTCCAAATTGTTGGAACATTTTTTGTGTTGTGAGTTGTAGAGATGACGACAATGCTCTTTGTTGCGTCGTCCATAAAAAATGATGCACAAGATTCCTTGTTGATAACATCGACCCACCATGTTCCAAGTTTTATCATACTTGTAATGAGTGTCCAATAGAATTGCCTCTATTGCATTATCCTTCGAAGTTCCATTTTGGATCCATTTTTCTAGAGCCTACTTAAATCCTGCAAGTGGGGCTCGTCTAAGGGGTTGAGCCTTAGTTTTTTCGAGTAGAAATCATCATTAAGTTCTAAATCCAAAATTGACATCTTGTCTAGCTTGTGCTTGTCCTTCAACGTGTGCCATTCATCATTCAAATAGGGCTTTTGGTTATTGGCAATTGGCTTTAGATGTCCAAAATGAATCATAATTTTGTTCCTAATCATAGCCTTTCACTTAAGCAGCCTTGTGAACCCATACATGGATTCTAGGTTAGGCATCCTTCCTTTTGTTGGATGCTCTTTAAATGTTATCGCTTTAAAAAGGAGTCCCTTTGCTAGCTTTTTGAATTGTTTTTCCTTGAGGTTCACTAAGCAACCGAAAGCAAATTTTCCAATTGGTTTTGATGGGCGTGATGGCACATCTCCAAATCCATCAAGGATGTTGCACCTCTCCCATTCAAGGAGGACATTTTACCATAGCTAAAAGACTCCATCTATCAATAGAAGGATATTCCTACACTCTTTTGTTGATTCTACATTCAAAATAAGCTTAAATGTTTCTTCAAATTTCTACAAAACACTTCATAACCATGACAAACTTATAAATAGGATTGAAAAACATACAATAGCACAACTTTGTATGGAAATTATTCCTCCGATATTGTTACTTTATATTCCTCAGTATGTCAAGAAACACATCCAAATTTGAATGAGGCCTCTAATATGCGTCGCATATCCTTCGCACATGTGCAAAATTTTCCTTGTATGAAGGTTTTGTGCTCATGTCACAATCCTTGTTGTTTAATATTTTGGAAAGCTTGTAAATCTTCACAAAGTCTATGTCCCATACTACAATAATTTGGAACTTGTTATAAATCTCTCAAACCCAAGGCCTCAAATTGGGGTCATCTACAAGTTCTTATTAAATAAAAAAATGAGATTATGCTTTCAAGTTATTATTTTGGAATTTTCATTACATACCATGAAACAAAAAATACAAGGAATTAGGGATCAAATTGGATGCACCTTCACAACAACAATTGTGTGTTGCCAACCAATAATCATAAACTAATTGTCTTGAATATCCTCCCACTTCTTCGACTTGTGAGGAGTGATATGGTTGACATTATGTGAGTCCTTAAGGATTACAAAAATGGGCATTTTGTTGTCAAACTTATTATATTGTGTGATTCATTTTGTTATTCTCGTCCTTGTGCATATCCAAGAGTGGATGATATACATGTTGGAGGTGCTCTCTTGAAACAATGAACATCAATGGAAACACCTAGAAGTGGGTCATTTCAAAAAGGAAAGAAAACTAGAAACTCATTGCCCAACGTGTCGTTGATCAATCAACACTCTACTACATCAAATCCTTTATCTTCTTTCCCAATAACTAGTTTTGTCAAAATCTTCTTTTTCTTCTCAACTTTTATTTTCTCCTTTTTTTGTTTTTTTTGTTAGGTGAGGGCCACTAGACGCCTTGAAGTTTATGAGTGTGGTCGGAGCCCTTTTGATAGTCTTTTTGCGATTCATCCTTTTCAATCTTAAGGAGTTCGATGAACTCATTCCAATGAATGACCATGTCGTGCAATGTTTTGCCCTTCATGGTACTAATAAAAAAAAACCTTTTTTGATTGATGTTGGGGCGAGTTCATCATTGATTCGATTTATTGAATAAACGAGGCCCGCCAATTGCTTCTTCCTTGGGTCTTCTAGCATGAGGACGATCATGTCCAAGTCATGAGCCCATACTTTCATATCATAGACAGGCATCTTCTTCATTGAGTCTTGATTCCCATTCTTGAAAAAATGGAATTTATTGAATGTATCAAGTTGGTTCAGCAACCTCGCCACCCAAGAGGTTCCTTTTAAAGCGAGGGACCATATTCTGATATTTGCTTTTGGATACAAATCGAACATGTTGAAGTATTCATCAGCAATTGTTTTCATAAATGGTGGAGTGTATTTAAAGAATTTATACAATTCATAATCAACCTTTGACATGAATGAATGTATCTTAGTTCTACATGTTAAGAAATGCCTTGTGGCCACCATGCGTCTCTCAGTGTTCCATGTTGAGAAACATTTGGTGGTCGCTAGGTGTTTTTTAGTCCTACATGCTGAAAAATGCCTAGTAATCGCTAGGCGTCTTTCAACCCAATATGTTAAGAGATATCTAGTAGCCATTAGGTGTTTCTCAATGTTACATGTTGAGAAACACTTAGGGGTTGCAAGGCGTTTCTTAGTCTAACATGCTAAACAATGTTTGGTGGCCATTAGGCATCTTTTAGTGCTACATGTTGAGAAAAGCCTATCAACTACCAAACATCTTTTAGTGTTACATGTTGAGAAACACCTTGCAACTGTTAGGCATCTTTAAATGCTACATGTTGAAAAACACCTGGCAACTTCCAAGCGTCTTTCAATTCAACATGTTAAGAAACGCCTATATCTTAATGTTGCATGCTAGGAAATGCCTAGTAGCTACTAGGTGTTTCCTACTATTGCATGTTAAAAAACGCCTAGCATTTCTCAATCTTGCATGTAGGGGAACGTCTGGCGACCTCTAAGAGTTTCTAAGTCCTCAATGTTGAAAAGCACGTGGCAATTGCTAAATGTTTCTATTTGCTACATGTTGATAAATGACATGCTCCCAAGTTGCTTGTTAGGCTCGAAGATGAGCCTAAGGCAGAAAACAACGGAGAGGTTAAGAGCTCGGGGCATGTTCCCTAGCTCTCAGTACTTTAAAGGGGTAGAGGGCCGTGCTGGAGCTCCAAGACGGGACTAGGAAGAGTGACAAGCAATTTATTCACTCATTCGGATTTGCATCCAACCAACCACAAGTTGGTTAGTACTATGTTGCAACACCTTTGGTGCTAGGACAAGCCACGAGCGACTTTGGACTCACAAAACTCACCACGGCCCGAACTCAGGGGCAGCCACCACCTTCCCCCATATAGTATTCTTTGCGCCTCTCTGTGGGGCCCACATCCAAATGACCTTTTTGTCCCAGGACTCCCAAAAGGGAGTCTCGGAATTGCTAAAGTTGGACTCCCACAACTTTGCGGAGCCATAACTTCTTGCTTGGACCTCTGATCGGGATGAGGTTTAGAGCAAAGTTGTAGCTCTTGTCGAGAGCTTTCCAACGGTGTATTGCACTCCATCTACACGCACGGAAGTCGTGTCGATTCCCGAATTTTTGTGGTCGGGAGTCAAATTGCCAGTTTGACTCCTGGCCTTTCTTTTTGCCATAACTTGTGTTGCAAATGTCCAAACGGGTCATGCGAGCCCATTTTAGACATCTACACTTCAATAGTTTTCCAATGATATAAAAAACTCCTCAATGCAAGGTGTTTTGACCTCTGCGATCGCTCTCTGAAGGTTCGGGAGTCCACCGGGACTCCAACTCCCAAAAAAAGAGTTCACTTGGGAGTGTGACTCTTCTTGGCCCACGCCTTTGGGACCCTTTTGCCTTGTTCGCGAGCCGAAGGCTAGGGTTGCGACAATAAATGCCTTGTGGCTACTAAACCTTTCTCTTTGCTTGATGCTAAGAAAGACTTGTCAATTACCATGCGTTTCTCTTTGTTAAATGTTGAAAAACACCTGGTGGCTACTAGGCATCTTTAAATTTGACATATTATCCCTTTTTTTTTTAACATTGAAACTAAATTTATTAATGACATAGGACTATCAAGATCATAATTTAATATTAGTATAATACTAGTTATTATTATATAATTTGGTTATTAATAGCTGAAATCATATACATTTTCAAGCAAATTCAATCATTCACACAATGTTAAGTCTAGGCTAAACATGGCCAAAAACAATTATTATTATGGCTAGAAACATGGCTAAACATCATGATGGTTAAATAATTACTACCAATTAACATATGATTATACTTAACCTATTTCCTAGGGATTTTACTAGGTTCCTATTATGTATAAATGGATCATAAATGGATTATATCTATATATTAATCATATTGAAGATGAAACATTATTAAACTTAATGTTATTCTAATTATTTTTATTTTTATTTTAGTAATAATAAAAATTTAATTTATTCTGGAAATTAATATATTCATTTATGTTTACACATAATTAATTTTTCTAATATATTTTGTAATAATGTATTTTTTACACATGTAAAATGAATTTATTTATTCTCATATTTAATTTAATATGATATATTTTCAATGTGCAAATAAATTACATATTTCCCAGCCCTTACACTTCTATTTTATTTTTAAATTACAATATAAATATTTATTTATCATATCATATCATACTTTTACCATTAAATTTTATTTCAACATTGTATTATAATATTTAATTTATTCGCATCAATGAATATTCAAAATGGATTATATATCAAGACTTATAATTTTTTTTAAACTTTGATATTAAAGGTTCTTATATTACCTATATGTATAACAATTTTCTCTTTTTGGCAAAACATCACCAATGAAAGGAAAAAAAAATTACCTAGTTTTTTTTCCTAGAATTACCTTCTCAATTGCTTCCTTTTTCCTCCTTTTTTTTTCAGGGGTATTTATGACAATGTGAGCTAGTCTTCTTAGGGGTGTGATGGAGGTGAGCTCACACTTCAATCCTTTCCTGTGCAAACATAGCAAGAAGACCTACTTATTGTTAAACAACTTCCAACTCAACTTGCTTTTTCTAGACAAGATTGTTTTACTACCTTTGAGGTTTCAAATATGCAGGATAATGTTCTCGTATATTGCCAAAAGTAATGTTAATAACATTGATGCATGATATTTAATGAACCCTAAAAGAAAATATTCAATTTAAAGTGTTTATGGTTAGTGTTGGCTAGATTTGATTACATGGGGCTTGTAGAAGGAATAGTAAAAGGTGATGAGCAAAGAAAAGGTTGAAAAAACGCTTTTAAAAGTTTTCAATGTTCTTGGGGTAGCTTGTGTGTTGTTAAGGAATATTATAGGATAGGTTATGTAAGCAAATGCCTGGGGGGGGGTTTCTGCTACATTGT